>Ga0155720_15_pt1 | contig 7377 bp, 7 predicted proteins | sample RifCSPlowO2_01_FD_107376 | JGI IMG/M metagenome (GOLD analysis project Ga0155720, IMG submission 107376) | Candidatus Levybacteria bacterium RIFCSPLOWO2_01_FULL_38_23 | reverse complement strand
TTATATCGAATTTTTCACTAAAAAAAATGCTGCTATTTTGAATCCAGGTTGTGGTCCTTGTCTAGGCCGGCATGGGGGGGTTTTATACGATAACGAAGTTTGTGTTTCAACCAGTAACCGTAATTTTACCGGAAGAATGGGTAGCCCTAAAGCCTTAATCTATTTAGCCAGCCCCGCAACGGCTGCAGCATCGGCGATAACGGGGTATATCACCGACCCAAGAAATTATTTATAAAAATATGAACTGGAAATTTGCCAACAATGTCAATACCGATTTGATTACACCAGGCCGTTATAATATTACGACTGATGCCAAGGAATTAGCCAAAATCGTCTTTATCGAATTCCGGCCGGAGTTTACCAAAAAAGTTCAGAGAGGTGATTATATCATCGCTGGAAATAACTTTGGCTGCGGTTCGTCTCGTGAAACGGCCGTCACGGCTCTTAAGGCTTGCGGGATAAAAGCAATCATCGCCAAATCGTTCGCCAGGATTTTTTACCGCAACTGTATTAACCAAGGAGTGCTGGCTATAATTTCCGATTGTATCGATTTTGGAGTTAATGACCGTCTTGTCATTGATCTAAAAAAACAACGAATTATCAATGTTAATCAGAAAAAACAAGTTAAAACGGTTATTCCATCGCTGATAGTTAAACTATATGAATACGAAGGTATTATAGCCTATCTTAAACAAAATGGATTAAATTCATTAGAAAAACTTTTTCCAAAAACATGAAAAAAAAATATCAAATCTGCATTATGGGAGGCGATGGAATCGGGCCAGAGGTAACGAATGAATCAATCAAACTTCTACGGGCAAGCGGAATTGATTTTGATTTTGTCCCTGCTGAAATCGGGTTTGCTGCCTATAAAAAATACGGGACTCCTCTACCGGGAAAAACGGTTTCTCTTGCAAAAAAATGCGATTCGATTTTGTTTGGCGCTATTACTACGCCACCTGGCATACCCGGTTATTTTAGCCCGATAATCAGGCTCCGTCGGATTTTACAACTTTATGCCAATCTTCGTCCTTTTAAATCTTTGCCAATTCCCGGAGAAAAACAGGGAATAGATTTCTTCATCGTCCGGGAAAATACCGAAGACCTATATGTTGGCCGAGAAAGATTAACCAAGCAAGGTGCGGTCGCTCAACGCGTCATCACTAAAAAAGGTTGCGAAAGAATTGTAAAGTTCGCATTTGAATTAGCCAGCAAATTAAAGAGGAAAAAAGTTACCGTCGTTCATAAAGCCAATGTACTTAGAATAACTGACGGAATGTTTCTTGAAATTGCCAAAAAAATTGCGACATCTTACCCAAAAATAATTATGGAGGATATGTTAGTCGATTCTTGCGCTATGCAGCTTATCAAAAAAACTGAGTCTTTCGACGTCATTGTAACTACCAATATGTTCGGAGATATTCTCTCAGACGAAGCTTCAGGTTTAATTGGCGGTTTGGGAGTAGCTCCAAGTGGCAATTTGGGAAATGATCAAGGATTATTTGAGCCGGTGCATGGTTCGGCTCCCAAATATGCCGGAAAAAACGTTGCCAATCCAACCGCATCTTTTCTTTCATCAGCTATGATGCTTGAATTTTTGGGAGAAGAAAAAACTGCAAAAAGAATTAGAAACTCTATTAGCAAAACAATTGTACAAGGTTTGACGACTAAAGATTTGGGCGGGAATCTAAAAAGTTCCGAGTATACCAATCAAGTTGTAAAAAACTTATGATTCTAGTCAAAATAGGTGGGGGTAAACAAATCAATTTGGATTATATCTGTGAAGATCTAAAAAAGCTTATTGCTGCCGGCGAAAAAGTAGTTCTGGTTCATGGTGCAAGTGCGACCCGTGACGAAATTGCACAAAAAATTGGGATACCAACCAGAACGATTACTTCTCCCTCCGGTATTAGCAGTGTCTACACCGATCAAGCCACAATTGATGTATTTCTTATGGTTTATCCGGGCTTGGTAAATAAAAAGATAGTCACACGACTTCAGGCATACGGAATTAATGCGGTTGGATTATCCGGCCTTGACGGCCGTTTGTGGCAAGGACAGAGAAAAAAAGTAGTTTATGCCAAAATCGGAGAAAAAACAAAACTCATTACTGATAATCTAACCGGAAAAGTAAAAAAAATAAATACCGGATTAATAAATCTGCTTTTGGATAAGAATTATTTGCCGGTTATCTGCCCGCCGGCATTGAGCGAAAATAACGAAATAATCAATACCGACAGCGATTGGGCCGCAGCAGTAATGGTTGGAGCTTTAAAAATAGAAACAATGATTGCGCTCTTTGAAGCTCCGGGAATGCTGAGGAAATTCGGAGATGAATCGACTTTAATAAAAACTATCGATAAAAATCAATTAGATCAATATCTTACTTATGCACAAGGAAGGATGAAAAAGAAACTCATCGGAGCAAAAGAAGCCTTCAGGTTAGGTCTAAAAAAAATGTACTGGTCGGATGGCAGAAAGAAAAATTCTATTATTAATGCGTTGACGGGACAAGGTACTATTATTAGTTAACAATTTTTTAATCATGAAAAATTATCAATTTTTACAACAAAAATATCAGGTTAATACTTACGTCAATCGGGGTGTAACTTTTATCAAAGGAAAAGGAATTTATTTGTTCGATGAAAATAATAATAGATATTTGGACATGATGAGTAATTATGGGGTTAATATTTTCGGATATGCGGATGCTGTTATAACAAAAACATTAACTCTGCAACTTAATAAATTAACTACGCTTCACGGAAGCTTTAGTAATGACAAACGGGCTGAAGCATCATTCGATCTTATCAAAAAATGCGGCTTTTCCTACAGTCACGTCTACTGGTCTAATTCAGGGGCGGAAGCAAATGAGGCCGCACTTAAATTTGCCGTGACCGCCACCGGAAAAAGAAGGATTGTCGCTTGCGACCATTCATATCACGGTAAAACGTTAGGCGCTCTATCTGTAACAGCAGGAGAAAAATACCGTAAACCGTTCTTACCTCTTTTATGGGATGTTGTTTTTATTCCTTATAACAATAGCATTGCTTTAGAAAAAATAATCGATAAAAATACGGCTGCTTTTATCGTCGAACCTATTCAAGGTGAAGGTGGAATTTATGTTCCAGACCAAAATTATCTGAAAAAAGTCAGAAAAATTTGTAATAAATATGGAATTCTACTCATTATCGATGAGATTCAAACAGGAATGGGAAGAACCGGAGAATTTTTGTCTACCCAGAAAATAAAGGTTGAAGCGGATATCTTAACCTTGGGTAAAGGATTGGCAGGAGGTATTCCAGTTGGGGCTACTTTAGTTAATCAGCGTGTTGGAAGTATTATGTTCAAAGGACTTCATACTTCAACATTTGGTGGCAACCCGCTTGCTTGTGCAGGAGTCATTGCGGCTTTAAACAAACTGGATAAAACCATGTTGGACCATGTTAAGAAAGTAGGATCATATTTTATTACAGAACTAAAAAAAATCCGTTCTTCTCTAATCACGGCTGTTCGAGGAGAAGGTCTTATGATTGGATTAGAAATAAAAGGAAACCGCAATGATCTATTAAAAAAGCTTCAGTCGGAAAAAATATTAGCCATACCGGCAGGAGATACGGTTGTCCGCTTCCTACCACCCTACATTGTCGAAAAAAAACACATTGATGAGGTTGTTTTTAAATTAAAAAAAATATTAAAGTCTTTATAACTGTCATGCTGAATCCTGAAATAAATTCAGGACAAGTTTTATTTCAGCATCTGAATTTTAAAGCAGATCCCGAAATCCATTCGACAAGCTCAGGATCCTGAGTATATCTAAGGACAAGTTCGGGATGACAAAACTATTAAATGTGTAGATTTCTTTTAGTAAAATCAAAAAAACCTATAAATCCCCAAAGACTACTTAAGTCTTTTTCTTTAATGGCCAAAAAAAGTAAAGCTTTTGACGGCGACTGGCAGGGAGACGGCTGGGGTATGGCTTGGGTCACTAAAAATTCTTGGAATGTATACAAATCTCTTTCTCCTATTTGGGAAGAGCCAAGAAAATTTCAAGATTTTCCTGAAACATCGATTTTTGCTGTCCATGCGAGAAGCGCCTCATTTCCCCGCCATAAAAATATTCTTGAATTTAATCAGCCTTTTATTAATCCTCCCTGGATTTTTGTTTTTAATGGTCTTTTGAAAGGAGTCTCTCTCCCGAGCCTTATTCCAGGAGAAATTGGTGCAGAAAAAATTTGGTATTTACTGCAAAAACAGCTGGCAAAAAATCTACCTAATGTGGCTTTGGAAAATATAAAAAAATTACTAGTAAAAAATACAAAAGAAGTGCAAGCTTTAAATATTGGCATCGCCGATTTTAACCAAATATACTCTCTTAATTACTATACGAAATATCCTGACTATTATAAACTCCACTATTTTAAAGACAAAAAACTAGAATTGGTTAGCTCGGAAAGACTGGACAATTATTAGTTATAATTAAAGAGGTATGGGCCAAATAACATTTGCTGACTGGAAAAAAATGGAGATGAGGGTGGGAAAAATCCATAAAGTTGAAAGAGTTCCTAAAACAGATAAATTATATAAACTCCAGGTTGAAATTGGAAGCGAAAAAATGATTCAAATCGTAACCGGACTCGTACCCTTTTATAGTGAAAAAGAACTGCAAAATAAAAAAATTATCGTTTTGGTTAATTTGGAACCAGTAAAATTCAAAGGTGAACTATCTGAAGGAATGCTCTTATGTGCGGAGGATAAAGAAAATAATAAATGTATTCTGTTAACAGTGGAGAAAGATATTGCAGCAGGAACTTTAATTACATAAATATTGATGTCATGCTGAATCCGTTCGCTATCGCACAGGACTATAGCCCGGTTCAGCATCTGATTTTTAGAACCAGATCCTGAAATAAATTCAGGATTACTGAGGTATATTATTATGATTTGGGTTGATCGAATAGCAAAACAATTAGAAAATAAGGCACAACATGTCGATGACATGTTTACCCCATCGGGCTATGCCCATATGGGTTCGCTCCGAGGACCGATTCTTCATGATGTTGTAGCAAAAGTTTTGGGGAGCAAAAATAAAGATACTATATTTACTTATGTTTTTAACGACTTTGATCCTATTGATGGCTTACCGCCTCAATTTCAAAAAGATTTTTCACAATATATGGGATATTCCTTACGGCTTGCACCTTCACCTGATAAAAAACATAAAAACTTTGCAGAATATTTTTCAGAAGACTTCAAACATGTTCTCGAATCGCTTGGTTTAAAAGCAAAATATCTTTCTTCTTGGGACATGCATCATGAGGGAAAATTTAACGAAGTTATAAAAATTGCACTCGATAATAAAGATAAAATTCTGGATATTTACAGAAAAGTAGCTGGTTATCAAAAAAAAGCCGCCGATTGGTATCCGCTACAGGTCATTTGTCCTAAATGCAAGAGATTGGGAACAACAAAAGTAACCGCATGGGATGGGAAAGTGGTCACTTTTACCTGTGAGCCGAACTTAGTTACTTGGGCAAAAGGATGTGGGTATTCCGGAAGCATATCGCCGTTTGATGGAAATGGCAAATTACCTTGGAAAGTTGATTGGCCGGCTCACTGGAAAGTCTTGGGAGTAACATTTGAAGGAGCTGGTAAGGATCATGCCAGTCGAGGCGGATCATATGATATTGCGTTTGCACTATGTAAAGATGTTTTTGAATATCCAAAACCCTTTTACTTTGCTTATGAGTTTTTCCTCTTTGGTGGTAAAAAAATGTCGTCTTCTAAAGGAATCGGATTAAAAGCAAGAGATTTAACCAGTATTCTTCCGGCAGATGTTGCAAGATTTCTTATTGTTAGATTATCACCGGAGAAAACTCTAGAGTTTAATCCTGCAGGTGACTCGATTCCTAATTTATTCGATGACTATGATCGCTGCCTTAACGCTTATTTTTTAAAACTCGAAAATAAAATTCCCAAGAAAAAAGCCGGCGAAGTGACATTAGACTTTGCGAGAATAATTGAACTGTCCGAAGTTAAACCTCTGCCAAAAAAAAGATTATACCTTCCAAGATTTAGGACTGTTGCTAATTTGTTAAAGGTTAAAAATAAAAACATTCCGGAATTTTTTGAAAATTATAAGAAAAGCAAACTGACAGTTGAAGAAAAAGAAATATTGGAGGAAAGGATCAAATACGCAAAAATTTATCTTGAAAATTATGCTGAACAAAGAGACTTATCACTCAACACTAAACACTCAACACTAGACTTTTCACAAGAGCAAAAAGATTTTATAAAAACTTTTGCTGAAAATTTGAAAAATCAGATTGAAGATCCACAAAAAATTATTTTTGACAGTATCAAAGAAATAAATATTCAGCCAAGAGAAGCGTTTACTGCTTTTTATCAAACTTTAATTGGTAAATCGTACGGTCCAAAAGCTACCGATCTAATTAAACAACTTGGAGTAAATAAAGTAGTAGATACAATCAAACAGAAATTTGAGGCAAAGGAGCAAAAAATCACTCAACTATTCCCAAACTTGAATCAACCTGATATTTTTTCAATATCACCCCAGATGGCAAAAAAATATCCTTCATTAAATATTGGTATAGCAATTATTAAAGGAATAACGGTAAATAAAAATGATCTTAAATTAAGGAAAGAAATAGACGAATTTATAAAATCACTCCAAGGGTTAACTACCCAAGAAATTGGTTTATTTCCGGAAATCCAAAGCTACAGAAGAATTTATAAAGAAATGGGGGTAGACTGGCATTCCAAAAGGCCGTCGCCCGAAGCACTTCTTAGAAGGATTGCCCGTAAAAAAGAACTCTACCAGATTAATACTTGTGTCGACGCTTATAATCTGATCGTTATGAAAAGACGTGTGTCTTCAGGAGCTTTTGATTTGAACCAAATCAAATTTCCGACTGTCTTGAGATTTCCTAAACCTGGTGAAGAAATTTTGTTACTGGGAGACAAAGAACCTACTAAATACAATCCTGCAGATCTAGCTTATTTTGATCAAATTGGAGGTTACAATATTTACTTTAATTACCGTGATGCACAAAGAACCGCAGTCACCGAAAATACCAAAAATATTTTATTAAATATCGACGGTATTTATGATATAACCCGCGAACAGGTAGAACAATCTTTAAAAGAAAATATTGATATCATCACCAAATACTGCGGCGGTAAAGTCGAGCTAGCAGGTATTGTTTCTGCTTCTCGGTAATCATCTATTTTTCATATTTTTGCTCTTACTCGAACAATCTGAAAAAGAAGGATTACCAAAATAAGTATGGCCAGTGAAACACTAAAATATAAAGAGTAATTTTATTAACTCAGTCACACATATTTCCTATTGAATTT
>Ga0155720_16_pt1 | contig 114555 bp, 109 predicted proteins | sample RifCSPlowO2_01_FD_107376 | JGI IMG/M metagenome (GOLD analysis project Ga0155720, IMG submission 107376) | Candidatus Levybacteria bacterium RIFCSPLOWO2_01_FULL_38_23 | reverse complement strand
GCAATATTCCCAGTTGCTGCCACCCGTAGGTGTACTGCCCGTGTCTCAGTGCAGTTGTGGCTGATCGACCTCTCAGTCCAGCTACCCGTCATTGCCTTGGTGGGCATTTACCCCGCCAACAAGCTGATAGGAAGCAGGCTCATCTCTTGGCGCACAGTTAAGTGCTTTACAATAAATTGACTATGGAAAATTACCCCATCTTTCGATAAGCTATGTTCCACCTAGAGGGAGATTCCTACTCGTTACTCACCCGTCCGCCGGTTGCTCCTTGCGGAGCCCCCTTGACTTGCATGCTTAAGGCACACCGCCAGCGTTCATCCTGAACCAGGATCAAATTCTCAAAAAAATTTGACAAAGTTACCTTCGTCTATTCGGTTTATTTTAAGAATATACCGAAAAAATTCCTACCACTTTCTGATTAAGAAGCCTTCGCTTCTATCATAAAGTTTATCCTGAATTCCTCACCCATATTTTTAAAGAGCTCTTCGACTTCGCTCAGAGTAAACTACTCTTGACTATGTTTGCTAGGTTCAGTTCAGTAAAAAGACTTGTACTGAGCCTGCCGAAGTGCTAAAAATCCCGCCAGAGGCGGGTTCTAACCAGCGTCTTTGGCAAGAGTCTTTACATAGTGAAATCTATTATAGTCTATTTCAAAGCTTTGTCAACACTTGATTGCTGGCCTACTTCGTGCTTCTTTTTTCAGGGGGGAGCATTTGGGATATTGCGCTGAGAACTTGTTCGCTTTGCTGTCTTAAAACTTCATACGTTGTTAATGCTTTCTGATATCTTGCCTCATCTTGCCTCAGCTCGTCCCTTTTCCCCATTAAAATCATCCCTGCGTCTTTTAAATTGTTGGGATCTATTTTATCAAACTTAATCGGTGCTCCAATTCTAACGGTTACTTCAGGTCTTTTTCCGGAAAGCGCTCTTCTTATCGTCTTTCCAAATTCTGCTGCCATTCCTGCTTGGGTTTCCGAATGTATGTCAACTGCCACAGGGATTACCGGCGCATCTGTTAAATGGGCTAAGTAAACATCTCCTACTCCTGCATTATCCGGAAGGCGCCAATCTCTTGATGGTTTATGCGCTGCAATAACAACGTCTCTTCCCTGCTCCATTGCTTGTTTCATTTCTTCATAATTTGTGGGTTCGAAGCTTGTTCTTGGCATCATTTTTTCGTTATCAAACGTATTTGCAACATTATGAAATCTTTCCCTCCCAATTAAATTTAACGCAAAACCAAAAGCTTCTTGATTAGTTTGTAAACTCGCAAGATCAACTTGTCTGAATTTAGAAATAATCGCTGCGCCGATAACTGGATCGGTATCAGATAAATGACTTGTTGCAAAAATGGCTCGCTCGCCGGGATTTATCTCTTTAAGATGATCTAACCCTTCAACTTTTGGGCTTTTAACAACCGGTTTTATCATAAGCTCAATGCCAGTTCTAAATCTTGATCTAGGTTGAATTTCTAATTGCGGAGGTTTTGGTAAATTTTCCGAATTGGGTTCCATATTTAAAGCTTAATATATTACTTAGCTAAGGTCAATTTAAATGCCCCGTCAAGGAGAAAAGAGGCCTTAAGCGTCGTGCCCTGGCTTTACTTTCCAATACATTACTCCGTCTCTATGAAATGTAACAGTTGTGTTACCGTCTGTAATCCAATAATTTGTGTTTTGTCCCCAATCTTTTAAATAAGGAACAACACTGTCTAAAACTCTATCGAACGGGAATCTGGTTAAGCCAGCAGCGCTAATACTTTTCTCCTCAGATAAAAAATAAACAGATTTAGGCTTATCGTGAGTAACTCCAAATATTTCCGCAAGCTTGGATCTTAGCTGTGCTTCGCTTAAATCCTTAATTGATGCTTTTTCGAAATCTTTAGAATCTTCAGGCGGATATTCAACAACAACACCCTCCCGCATAATAGTTGCGGACTTAATTTGATTTATTACTTGTATAGTTTCATCACCCATAACCGGTTGTGCAAATCTTCTTTCTATATCTCTAAGTATCGTATGTCTTGCTTGTGGAATTGCCTCTGCTGTCATTTTATGCCTCCAGCCACAGTCAAATAATCTAAACTGTGTCCCGCTGTATCGCCATTAACTAAGCTTGTAATAGCATACATTTCAATAGTATTCAAGTGTTTCTTATATGTATCGATATTTCCAGGGAAAACTATTGCAATATTTAAAGATTCTGGATCACTTTTATCTAATGTGGCACTTCCGCTTACGATTTGCGAGGGTCTGACAATAACGTTAAAATGGGGTCCTTTTTTTTCGTCATAATCTATTCGCCAGCTGCGAGAAAATTTATGCAACTTTCCACGAGTCTCAAATTGACATACAGCCTCAAATCCATTGTATGGGCCGTTTTTGCCCTGATCGTGTATTGCTTTAGACTCCCCTAAGCGACAGTATCTGTCATGTCTATCAGCTGGTTTTACCGGACCAATCAGCTCCATTACTCTTGCTTCTGCTTCCTCAAAATCTGCGCAAACAAAAATCACTTCTCCGCCTTGAGGATAGTAAGAAAATTCATTTCTTCGAATCTCAACCTCAATTGCTTTTCGATTTCCATTTCGGGCCAATTCTAATTTTCTCTGCAAATCTTTTCTGCGGTTTGCTTTATCAAGCTGATCTCTTAAGGATTTATAATCTTCGAAGGCCTGTCTTGCTCTTTCGTGAGTAAACTCTCCTCCAAAAAAATTTTCTCTGGCTGAAAACCGCTCGCGGCTTCCTCCCCTTTCAGAAATTACTCTAAATGAGTTTAAATCTGGAACAGTAGGAACGACCTCTTGTTCTACCGAATTGTCTATCATTAAAATTTCTCTCATATATATTTATATACTCGTATTAGTCTCGTAGTCAAATTTCTATTGAGCAAATTATAAATAAAATAGGAATAATTGGCTTTACATTTAAGTTACAAAAACATGACATTATCAAATTTGTCCAAGATACGCCACTGGATGCAGACGGTTTTTTACAACGATTAAATCTTCAAGCTGAGCAAGAACCTGGTCTAGATCTCTATAGCAGGATGGATTTTCGGTAAGTATTGATTCGTTTGGTATCGCATCCGGAATATGAATTCTTTTTCTTAATGCTTCAAAGTCGTAAGTTTCGGCATCTTCCTTTGAATCTCCTCTGGATTTTACTCTTCCGGTTCCATGAGCAATAGCGTTATTTATTCTTGCCATGGATTCTTCTTTTGCCTCAATTATAACCATGTCTGTATCCATACTGGAAGGTATTAAAGACTGCTGTCCGGGCAGTAAATTTACCGCCCCTTTGTAAATAACAACTCTGTCACCCTGGTGAGTAAAAGTATTATGGGGTTGGTCAAAAAGCAAGCTAGTCTGCCCATAAGCTTCCTCCAGCAGATATCTGACTGTATCTCTATTTTGTCGTGCCCAATCCTGAATTTGCGCGTAAGTTTTATCAAATTTGGATGGATTATCAACAACGTCGGCTGCTTTTTTAGCCTCATTTCGAGATCCTGTGTGGACAACAAAGTAAATTTTTTCATTATCATCAACTGCTGCATCCACAAAATGATTGCCGGAACCCAAATCACCTAGGTCTCCTTTGTTTGCCTTAAGTCTTGGATAAATAGAATCCCAAATGTCCAAATGAGCTTCAAAAGCAGACCAGGTCAGATCTGTTTCCAAAACTTGCATTCCGCAGCCAATGTCTGATAAAACAAGCCTTCTCCAGTCAGGCATTTTTGATTCTGAAAGCTCTACGCTTGAACCAGTTGGAATTTGAGTTTTGCCGGGGTTCAAATCAGGCATAAGAACTATCTTCTCAAGATGTAAACTTTTAGAAAAAAGCCTCAATCCTTCTCCAAGAGGTCTTCCGCTGTAGTTATAAACCATGGTTTGACCCACGCGTCGTTCGTGTTGTCCAATTATAGGTAAATTATGAAATCTTACTTCAGTCTCCACGCTGCGTATTATAAGATATTTTTGGCCAAAAATAAAGCGCTACGGAGCTTTTCTTTTAGAAGGAAATATGCCAAACAATTTCTCCTTTAGTTTGGGAGCAAGGGTTATAAAACGTGGTCGCCTTGGGTCTTCGCAGGGAGACTCAGACGCGCCAGCTTCCAAATTAATTCTTGCCTCTTCTATCTGCTCGCTAAGTAAATCAAGATTTACTTGTCCTTTATCCATTACTCCAGAATATAAAACCTTTATTCTGGTTCTATCGATGTCTCTCTCGCTTATTACAAGTTTTGTCACCTTAAAATTATGAAAAGTAAGGGCTCTAGTTATTTCTTTATTATTTTTTCTTCTTGTAGTTGAAACGATTACTGGGTTTTTAAACCCATTCCAAGCATCTGTATAAAAGCTAATATCCGAGCTCCCTCTTTGGTCTTTGGAGTCGCAAAAGAAACCCTCTGCTGTTACATCAATTCCATCTTCTTTAAAAAAACGCTTTCCGTATTTTTCCAGCAAATCTAAAGAATCAGAATAAATATGTTGAACTAGTTGTTCTTCTGATTGAATTAATTCCTGCTCTACCATATCAAGGCCAAATTATACAGTTTTTTTGAGGAGAATAATAGTCCATGGAAAGGAAAGTTTTTTATCTGCCACCTTAACACCTTTTACTTTAGTAAATTTTTCAAACGAGCCTGAAGTCCAGTGCTGAATATGTTCGATATCATTCCCCCACCTAGATAAATTTTTGCCTCGCAATAAATTTGCTAGCATAAACCACGGCTCGTTTGGAACAGAAAGCAATACATATTTCTTGGAAACCCTAACCAACTCAAGTAGTGCTTTTTTGGGATACTCCAAGTGCTCCAAAACTTCGGTACAAACTAACAACTCAAATGAATTTGCCTTATAAGGAAGATTGTAAATATCTCCTTGTTTAATATTTAGGTCTGGATAGAGCTTTTTTGCAATCGCTATTGCATCTTTGGAATACTCTACTCCTTCTCTTGTTTTTCCTATTCCTGCGTCTTTCATCCTTTGCATGGTAAAACCTTCTCCACATCCAACATCCAATACCGAATTTATATTTGTAAATTTAATAGTTTGCAGAAATGTTGCAAAAAATCTATCGATTAAATATTTTTGTAAGGGATTTTTAGGGGTATGTTTTCTGTAATTATCCGTTGTAAGGTTTGGATTGGTATTCTTTGCCATAAAGGTGATTATATTATATTTTAAATCTTTTTAAAATCCTTAATTAATCCCTTTCTCTTTTTGTTTTGAGGACTTGTATAGTTTTACAGAGGTAAAATGCTGAATTGCCTGGTATAAAACTACTCCAAGACTTACCATAACATTTAAGCTTTTGTTTACTCCAAACATAGGAAGCTCCACAATTGCATTGCAAGCTTTAAGTACTTCTTCTGATACCCCATCGCTTTCATGCCCAACAACTAAAGCAAGCGGAAATTTATACTTAAACTTATCAAACGGAACCGATTTCGAGCTTTGTTCTATTGCAACAATTTTAATATTTTGAACTCTTAATTTTAAGTTTTGAATCGCCTCAACCGTAGTTTCGATATATTCCCAATCCACCCATTCTGTAGTATTAACGCTTGCTTTTTTTATTCTTGTGTGTGGAGGCGTTTCTGTAAGGCCTGTCAATATGACTTTTTCAGCGGCAACTGCGTCAGCAAGTCTAAAAATTGCCCCGACATTATAAGTATCTAAAACATTATCAACTATTATATATATTGGATTTTTTTTGAGTTTCTTTTTTTGCAAACCAGTGGATTTTGTTGTCCGTAGCTGTCTTGCGTTAAGTTTCATTGCCTTATTATACCAATCAATTTGATATAATGCGCTTTACTTATGTCTACATCTTCGTTTTCAACTTTGGCTGAAAAGCTTGTTGGCGTCTTTGAAAAAAGAAATCTTCAAAAAGAGGGCGATACGATTACCGTTAACGCGTTAATTTCAAAAGTTGCTTCATTCTACGAAAAGTTCAGAACCGCAATGGATTATGGGTCTGAAGAAACGATTCCAAGGCGAGCAATTGAGCGAATGTTAAAAAGAATGCTAATTTTGGAGCAAGAACCTAAAATTTTGGCGCAAAATCTGGTAAGAGAGCTTATTTGGGCGGGATATTTCCCGAATGCCTCGGTTCCGCAAGAGCTCATTAATCAAATTGCAAACGCAATAGAGCTTCATTTTAAACTAAGAAATTCAGCTTCAGCTGGCCCAGAAATATCTGCTGACGACGTAGCTAATTTTATAATGCAGATTTTATCCTGTGAAATACTTTACATCCTGCTCCCCAACCGCCAAAAAGACTCAGTTGCAAATTTTATGTTTAATATCCTACGCGAAAGCGTAAAACTAGAAGGCGAGCCGGAGGAAACAAGAGATATACAGGTATTTCTTGCTATTAGAAAAAACTTTTCAAAAGACGATTTGGCATTTTTAAGATACAAACTTTTTACTCAAATCTTTGGAAGGTTAAATGATTCAAATTTTAGTCAAATAGAGCAAAATTTTGAAAGCGGATATGGAGAAATTAAAAAACAATTACTCTTTCCCAAAAAGGAAAGAATTGTTAGTCATGTCAAAAGAATTACGCCCCCATTTTTAATACTTTACGAAATTCTTTCGGAAGAAAAAGAAAATATAAGAAGGCTTGCCGCTGATAACGAGCAATTCAGAATAAGAGTATTTTCCGTATGCGAGAGAAAATATCAAACAATTAAAAGAAAAGTCCGAACCGCAATTATAAGAAGTTTTATATTTATTCTTTTTACCAAAGCAATTACTGCATTGGCAATCGAAGGCACATTCGAGAGCATTTTTTTAGGAAAAATCCTCTGGAGCTCTATTGCTTTAAACACGATAATTCCTCCTGCTATTATGGCCGGTGTTGGCTTTGCAATTAGAACTCCCGGTGTAAAAAATACTGAAGCAATCTACGCTGATATCCAGAAACTTTTGTTTATAGAAAATCCATCTATTGCAAAACTCTTGGTTCTTAAGAAATCCGAAGGAAAACCAACCGCAAAAGATTATATGTTTAGTATTTTCTGGTTGTTTTCAATCGCTTTGACTTTTGGAATTATTTGGTTTTTACTAGGAGAACTACATTTTAACATTTTAAGCAAGGGAATTTTTGTCTTCTTTGTTGCAATTATTTCATTTCTCTCATATAGAATTTATCAGACCGCAAACGGCTACACCGTGCTTCGCAATCCGAACATTTTTACGCCTTTATTTGACTTCTTCTTTGTACCAATAATTAGGGTCGGAAGAAGCTTAACCGAAGGCATAACGCAGATAAATTTCCTGCTTTTAACAATTGATTTTATAATCGAGTCTCCTTTTAAGGGCGTAATAGGATTTTTCGAACAGTGGTTTGTCTACGTTGCCACAAAAAGAGAAGAACTAGAATAAATAAGCGAGCAGTCTTTTCCTCTGATATACTACCATTATGACAGCAACCGGACACGCGGTTATTGGAACCGTAATAGCAGCAAAGATTGGAAATCCATCTGTTGCAATTCCCATAGCTATTGCCTCACACTTTGCAGCTGATCTCCTACCACATTGGGATACTGGATACCACAGGCGTCATGAAAGCAAAACAAGGTTTTTTCTAAACACTGCTTTTGATGTTTTGCTCAGCTTTGTACTGTCTTACTTTATAATTAAATTTTTATTTGTGCAGACTTCTATAAATTATGCTTTCCTAATGGTTTTTATGGCGCAGCTTCCCGATTGGCTTACAGCTCCTTACGTATTTTTCGATATAAAATATCCTCCCTTTACCTGGATTTATATGCTACAGAAGAAATTTGATAGGAAAAAAGATTTACCATGGGGATTTATGAATCAGGTCGCAATTCTTGCGGCAATTGTAATTTTAGCAAAAATACTTTAATATATTTTGTATGGATCCAAACCAGGCACAAGACCTACCAATTCAAAATCAAGCTCCAATACAACCTGCGCCTTCATCTGCAGCGCCGCCTCCGCCCGTTGAGACTACAGTTCCTCCGCAAGGAAATACTCCTGTACCGGTAAATAAATCCAGATTTTCTAATAAATGGGTTATTGTAGGTATTATCCTTTTATTTATGTTGCCAATAATTCTTGCTCTCGGATACTTTTTTGTTCTACAAAATAATTCCCAAGCACAGCCTTCCCCTGTTCCGACCGTTGTTCCTATAGAATCTCCAACTGATACGCCTACGCCAATTCCAAGCGATACGCCTACGCCAACACCTGAAGAAGAGCTAACGCCAACAGCAACGCCGACTGCTGCCTTAACACCTTAAATGGAAAATCAAATTCCCAATCAAGAAACGAAAATACAAGAACCCGAAGAAGTTAAAAAACAAAAATTCTTGAGTTCAGGGTGGGTAAAAATCGGTGGAACTCTATTGCTTGTTTTGCTTCTTGTCGGTGGGGCTTATTATTTTGGAACTCAAAAAAACACAAATATACAACCTAGCGACACGCCTACTCCTACTGTATCGCAAGTTTTAGAAGAAGGAAGCGGTACGCCAACGCAAGAGCCAACAAAAGCAGTACAAACTAAATCGTTCACATCAGCTAAGTTTTCAGGGCTAGGATTTAACGGATATTCACTTATGTATCCACCGGATTGGGCATTATCAGAAGATAGAGATAACTCAGTTCCTGTTTCTACCGTCACTCTTACAAAGCAAGGCTATACTCTTAAAATTTTCCAAGCTGCAACTGGAGGTGCACAGTGCATTTATGAAGGCTCTATGCCCGAGGGCCCTGCGAGCGACTATAGAACAAACAAATATTCTGATTTAATAACCGGTTTTGCGACATTAAGACAAACTGAGACTCCGTCAAACGGCAAAATGGCTTACTCTTATTGCCAAAAAAACACAACTGATGGCTCTTTTGGCCAGCCAACAAGTGTCGGACATATGAACCTGACAACCGGAGTAGCGGTCCCTGATCCAAAAATAGTTTCCGAATTTGAAGAAATAATTAAATCAATTAAAGCTCTTTAATGGAAAACCCAAACACAAATGAGAGTTTAGAAGCCCCAGCGCAACCTCAGGAGCAAACAATCGAACCCAAATCCCCTGTTTGGAAAAATAAATGGTTAAAAATTGGCATTGGAGCAATAATTTTTTTGATCTTGCTCGGTAGCGGATCATATTTCTTGAACCAAAAAACTCAAAAACAGGTTGTTACTGCTCCAACGCCCACTCCTGTAGATGAAACCGCAAACTGGAAAACATTTGATTCTGCTAATCGCTCTTATACGTTTAAATATCCACCTGAGTGGGATGTTTTTGCCGACGGAGTTAATGAATCAGCTGTTATTGCACCTAAGGATGTAATAAAAACAGTTAGAAAACAGCATGAAATCGGTCCTGCTGGGGGAAGTACTTATTTGACACTTCAAATTTCAACTTATACTACTCCTCTTACCGACGAAGAATTGCTCTCAAATGATGTAAAGCAAGTTGTCAAAAAAGAAATTACTATTGATAATATTGTAGCTAATCAATATATTGCAACATATACACAAGACATTCCGGGAATCAATAAGGGGGAAATTATTACATCCACTATATTTCAGCATAACGATAAAACTTACGCTATTGATTTACTAAAAAATGAATACAAAGATATTTATGATCAAATCCTCGCCACCTTCAAATTCACCGATTCTTCCGATGAAACTGCAAATTGGAAAACAGTGGAAAATAAAAACTTTTCAATAAGAATACCTCTTGACTGGTATTTAGAAAGCACTACAGACAACTATATCCGAGTACAAAATTATAATCCTGAAGGAGCACCAGGTAGAGGATATGATCCGATACAAGATAAAGGATGGTTTGCACTACAAATCGGAAAACTTGACAAAAAAGCCGATAACAATACTGAATTAAAAGAGGTTATCAAGCAATTAGATGCTGAATCTATTTCTGCAGGTTTTTCAATTACTCCAACTACAGATACCAGTATTTCTGTCAACGGATTGACTGCTATAAAAAGAGCCTCTAAGGAAAACCCGGAGGAGCCTCCAATGGTTTATTTGCTTGATGAAAAAGGAGGAGTATATTTCTTCACACCAAGTCTAGACGTCTTAGCGGGAAAGGATCAGTTTGATAAAATTCTCTCCACTTTCAAATTCACACAGTAGCGACAGGGGTTTCTGATTTCTCCTCTACTTTTTCTGCTCCTTTAATATCTTCTAATTTCCATGCGGCGAAATCGCACTTTGGGTAGTTACTGCAACCATAGAATTTACGGCCTCTTCTTGTTTTTTTGATCACTATTTGTCCCCCATCTTTTGGACATATTAAGTCAGTTTTGTTAACTAAAGGGGCCGTATATTTGCAATCCGGAAATGTGGAACACGATAAAAATTTTCCGAATCTTCCATGTCTTACTACCAAATTACCCTTTCCGCATAGCGGACAAACCGTATCGGTTTCTTCCACTGCAATTTTTACTCGTGCCGCATCTGCCACATTTTTTAGATCTTTTTCAAAAGGTGTATAAAATTCCCTAATTACCGGTACCCATTGTTTTTCACCTCTGGATATCATATCCAGTTCATCCTCCATACTCGCAGTAAATGGAATATCGTCAACATCGGAAAAGTTTGAAACCAGAAAATCATTTACTGCAATTCCAACCGAGGTTGGCTTAAAACGTCCTTCTTCCCGCTCGATATAGGCACGGCTTTCGATTGTCGAAATAATAGTTGCATAAGTGGAAGGTCTTCCAATTCCTTTTTCTTCCAAAGTTTTAATAATTGATGCGTCATTGTACCTTGGTGGAGGTAGGGTTTCATGTTCTTCACTTTTTGAACTAATGAATTCAAGTTTTTCATCTTTTTTGAACTCCGGAAGTCTTTTATCTTCTAACGCTTGCGGGTTAATTTTTAGAAATCCCTCAAAAAGAAGCACAGATCCATTGGTTTTGAGTGTGTATTTACCCTCTCCTGCATCAACCATAACAGCGGTTGACTCAATAAGCGCATCACTCATTGCTGTTGCAAGTGCCCTTCTCCAAATTAGTTCATAAAGTTTTCCGTATTGTGGGCCCAGTGCTTCACTAATTTTTGAGCCTGAATTTCCGACATTAGTTGGGCGGATTGCTTCATGCGCTTCTTGGGCATTTTTAGAAGTATTCCTGTAAAATCGGGGCTTTTCTGAAACATATTTTTCACCAAATTGCGACTTCACATAAGAGTACATTTGTTTTCTTGCAGAATCCGCAACGAAGTATGAATCGGTTCGGTGATATGTAATAAAACCTTCTTCATATAGTTTTTGAGCAAGTTGCATTGTTCGTTTTCCGGAAAGCCCCATTCTTCTTGCACCATCCTGCTGCAATGTTGAAGTTGTATAAGGAGGCGGTGGAGTACGCGTGCTTTCTTTTTTAGCAACATCTGAGACTACAAAATTTTTTGTTTTTAAGTCCTCATTTATTTGGCTTGCTTTCTTTTCGGTATCTATTGTGGTTTTTACAAATTTATATTCACCATCATACAAAGAAATTTTTGTTGAAATTTCGATTTTCTCCTTATTTATTTCTGTGAGTTCAAAAGAGGTTGTTTCTTTGTTTTCTTGCCCTGAGCCTGTCGAATGGGTTAGCTCCACACTTATCGTCCAATAAGGCTCTTTTTTGAAAGCCTCTATTTCTCTTTCCCGCTCAACAATTAATCGCAGTGCAACAGATTGAACTCTTCCTGCTGAAAGCCCTCTTCTTACTTTTCTCCATAAAACCGGAGAAAGATTGTAGCCTACTAACCTATCTAAAACTCTTCGCGCAGTTTGCGCATCAACCAAATTTACATCTATTTCTCTTGGATTTTTAAAAGCCTCCGCTATTGCTTCTTTTGTTATTTCATGAAAAACAACTCTCGAAAACTTGGCTTTAGTTTTTAATTCTTTTAAAACTTGCGCTACGTGAGCTGCAATTGCCTCGCCTTCGCGATCCGGATCAGTGGCTAAAAAAATATTTTCTGCAGTCTTTCCTTCCGATTTGAGCTCGGATATGGTCTTTTTTTTATCGGGCATTTGCTGGTAATCCGGCGCAAAATCTTTTTCTATATCTACCGAAATTTTGCTCTTGGGCAAATCCATAATATGGCCCATAGAGGCTAAAATTTTATAATCTTCTCCCAAAAACCGCCCAATAGTGCGCGCTTTTGTCGGAGACTCAACAATAACTAAATTTTTCATAGCTTTAACTTAATCAGTTTAGTGTAAATGATACCACCCTTGTCAAGTACCAGACAGCGATTGGTAATTTACGGCTCCTGCAGCATTTGGGGCTGTGGCGGGAGAAATTCTTCAATTCGCGTCTCAACCATTACCAAAGCATCTTCACCTCTTAAATTTATCCTATTTTTATTATCTCTAAACCTTGAGCTTAATCCAATCTCAAATTCGACAATATCTGAAAAGTTTTGACTTCTATCCCAACTTTTTCCGCTTAATAGACCCGGCTTAAGTTCTAATAGAGTACACTTTTCATGTTGCCAATATATTAAACTATCACCAAAAATTCTAATAACGCCATCATCGTCTTTTAATCTCTCAGTTACTAAACTTATTAGATTAGACTTTCTTTGTTCAGCGGTTAATTCTGGGGCCTTTTCTACTACTGTCATTTAGGGAAATATAACAGCCCAATTTCTATTTGTCAATTTAGACAGTAACTTCCTACGGAGTTTTTAATAATTCCCTTTATCTCCATTAGCGTTAGGCTTGCCGAGATTGAAGACGATCTGAGTCTCGGGACTCCATCTACGACCAGGCTCCGCCCAAGTACAATGCAAGAACCAGCTCATCCAGCCTAATTCACCGTGCTCCAGAGCGAAAATCATCGGACGGTCGGTGTTGGGATAAATTATAGGCTCCATTCCGATTGCATACCAATTACCCAACTCCTGCTCTTTATCTGCAAGCCTTTGTGCAGGTCCTACTTCCGCAGGACATAACTGAAGACCTATTTCCTGAGCCCTTCTAAATATCTGATCTGTTGTTGCGACTTCTTCAAAACCTAAATCAGAGACTCTCATTTTAACCAAATCTACTGTTTGAGGCTCTGATAAGGTAGTAAAATCAGGACTTTCTAGCAATCCGATACCGATAACCGCTATTCCTGCTTTTTTTAATTCTTTTTTATACATAGCGGCAGTTTTTCCCCCAATTTCAAGAGAAAATCTCTGTGTGCCTTCGACGAGTTCCGCGGCTCGTCTTGCTAAATCATCAATTTCTGCTGCCATATTGCTCGGGAATATATCAAACTAGAGGCCTTTTGTCAATTTAAGGAGTAATTTCCTCCAAAGTTTTTAATAATTCCCTTTATTTCCATAATAGATAGTATTGTTGCTACTTTTGAGGATTCTGAATTTAGTTTTCTTACGATCTCATCAAATGACAAAGGCTCGTTTTCAATAATTTGAGCTATTTTTAACTCTTCTTTTGTTAATCCTTTGAGCCTTGATTCTTTATCTTTTTGAACTTTTCGCACATCAAATTCTTTTAAAATATCATCGGGTGAAACAACCAACCTTGCTCCCTTTTCAATAAGCCTCAAAGGCGCTGCGGAAAGCGGACTTGTTATCGGCCCGGGTACTGCAAAGACTTTTCTTTTGAATTCCAGTCCATAATTTGCGGTAATTAAAGAGCCTGAATCTTCTGCGCCTTCTGTAACTAAAATTCCCTGAGAAATACCTGCAATAATTCTATTTCGAGAAGGAAAAGTACCTTTGTTTGGCGGCTCGCCCGGTGGAAACTCGGAAATTATTGCTCCTCCGCTTTCTAAAATTCTGTGATATAAGTTTTGATTAGAAGTTGGAAACGGCAAATCAACTCCGTTTCCCAAAACCGCAATAGTTTTGCCTTTTGCAAACATGGTTGAGCTATGCGCTTGCCCATCCACCCCCAGTGCCATTCCGGAAACAATTGTAAATCCGGCACTCGCAAGTTCAAAAGCAAACTTTTCCGTTACTTCTTGCCCATAATTTGTCATTTTTCTTGTCCCAACAATTGCCAGAATTTGTGAACTCTTTAGTAAAGATTTATTACCCTTGATAAATAGTAAAATTGGCGGGTTTGGAATTTGCTTTAAGAGTGGAGAATATTCTTTATCTACTATAGCAATATAATCAATTTTTTGAAGCTTTAATTTTCTTTTGTATTCGGCAAAATTGAACTCTCCCCTTGCCTTTTCAAATTTTTGAGTTGTAAGTTCTCCAAGCCCTGCATTTTTAAACTCTTTTAGACTTGCATTCCATGCTGTCTCTGCGGTTTTGAAATATTTGAGAAGTTGAGCAAAGGTCTTAGGCCCAATCCCGCTTACCAAGCTAAATCCCAAATAATAGTCACGCTCTTCCATAAATTTATAATACTACATTTGACTTTTTACTCTTGCTATCTTAATATTGCTACCATGTCACGAGCTGGATCAATAGAAGCAAGAAGCGAAACACTAACCGAGCAAGTTCCGGCGGTTATCGCTTTTCTTGAAGAATCTGCGGAAAATGCAATGGTTGAGGGGTATCTTAATGGAGACAAATTAACAATTTCCGGAAAAACTAAAGACGAAGCAGGAAAAATCTTTCTTGTGAGTAAAGAGTTTGAGCCAGACCAAGTTCAGCAAGGGTTGGATTGGTTCAAAACAAAAGTAAAGAGTTTGTCAGGAATTTTCCAAAGTAACGATTTCTTTTCCAATTTTTTAAGAGTTTATGCTATATCAGGAGAAATTAGAGAAATAGTCGCCGCCAGAAGTGCTCATTCCCCAAAATAAGCCTCTAGGATTTTTTTTGCAATTGGGGCTGCGACATTGCTTCCTTCCCCGCTTTCTTCAGCCAAAATCGTAACCACAATTTCCGGATTATAGGCAGGGGCAAATAGAGTAATCCAAGCATGAGGAATTCCTTTTGTGTCTCCATGTTCTGCAGTTCCGGTTTTACATGCAATAACGACTTGCCTCATATCAGCAGAGCCGGAAGCCCCTTTAACTTCTAAAAAGTTTTTCCCGTCTATTTTTAGTTTTGAATTTTTAACTTTAAAATCAAATAGCGGCCATGCAACACCACCTTGAGCACAAGACTCAACCATTCCCTGCCTTACCAGTTCGTAAGATTTTTTATCCAGAAGGCCTTTTGAAATAGTCTCCTCCTTTTTCTCTTTTAACAAATGGGGTCTTTTGAGTATTCCTTCGTTTGTAATTGCTTGTGTCCAAGCGTTAACTTGCAAGGGGGTAGAAAGTAGGTACCCTTGTCCTATTCCTAAGTGGTAAGTATCACCCAAATACCAGCCCTCGCCTATATTTTCTTTTTTCCACTGCTCGTTAGGAAGAGTTCCGCTTGCTTCCCCTATTAAATCCACTCCTAATTTTTTCCCTAAGAAAAACTTTGATGCGTCTTTTGCGATTTTCTCAACTCCTAAAAGTTCGGCGAGTCTGTAAAAGAAAATATCATTTGAGCGCTTTATTCCTTTAACAACATTAACCTGTCCATCTGTTTTGCCATAACCTGTAAAATACCAGTTGGAAAAAGAAAATGATCCTACATGTAAAATCCCTGTGTCCTCAATTGAATAACTGGCATCAATTACTTTATCTTTTAGGGCTGCTGATGCTACTACTATTTTAAACGTGGAGCCGGGAGGATAAACACCCGATATAGCTCTATTAAGTAGAGGTTGAGCCGTTGAGTCTAAAAGCACCTGCTCAATATTTTGATAGCCCGATGTGGTAGCGCTTTTGTAGCTTTCTCCCATTGTAAAAAGATTTGGGTCAAATGAAGGCTTAGAAACAAGTGCTAAAATTCCACCTCCTGCAGAACTTACAATAGCGGCTCCTTTCTTAACATCTTCCATCGCCTCAAAAGTTTTTTGCTGTAGTTCTAAATCAATGGTTAAAGTTATATTGTCTCCGGCAATTGGCTCATCCTGTCCAAGAGCTCTCAACTGTCTTCCGCTTGAATCTACTTCTATTAGTTTTTTGCCGTCTATTCCTTTTAATCTTTGTTCATAGCTTCTCTCTATTCCTTCCTTGCCGATCACATCGCTGCCTTTGTGCTCTGTAAAGGCCGGTTCTTTAAGCTCTTCAGCCGAAATTTGTCCTATATACCCCAAAACATGAGCTAGATCTTCACCGTATGCATAACGTCTTAGGGAATCAACTTCCAATTTATTGCTTTCTTTGGTAAGAAAAGCAAGTGCTTCCTGGTGACTTAGCTGGATAGTTTTACCTTCTTTTGTCATCCTGTACCCGGGTTCATTAAAAACTAAAGGGATACCGTTTCTGTCCATAATTATTCCCCTTTCGGCATGAATTGATACCGTTTTTGTTCTGTTTTGATCAGAAAGTACTCTGAAATATTCACCTTTTACTATTTGGAGGAAAAAGACTCTTAAAAAAATAGCCGCAAACACCAAAAAGAATAATAAAAAAAGAAAATACCCTCTTGTACTATTTGTTTTCCTTCCGAAACCTTGTCCTCTTGAGGTTTCCGTTATCAAACTTTCACTAAAATCATCTTCCATTAGACATTAAAACTTAAATTATTATTTTTATTTTTTAAAGTTTTGAATTTAGTTAGAATAACAAAGAAGGCTAGACCAAATATTGCAACGGTCAGAGGCTCAAAAAAGGAAACAGTCCCTTTTATAATTAGCGCGTATAAAACTGCGGTTATTAAATTAATAATAAACACTACTTGCTTACTATCTTCTATTTTTCGTTTATATAAAAATAGTAGAAAAACTGCTATAAGAAAAAAAATAGCCGAAATTCCAATGGTTTGCAAAAGTAGTATGTCCAAAAGTATTCCAAAGAATGCTGCAAGAAAAAGAACTTGCCTTTGGTTATAAAAAAAGGACAACGTTACAATAGTTACTAAAGTAAGAGGAAGGGACAAGGCCGATGCCTCCAAAAGCAATGCGATTAAAATAAGAGGAAATGCAAAAATCATTGTTTAACTACGACAAATATAGTAGAAAGAGCATGGAAATCAATTAAAGGCATTATTTTTGCCGACTGGAAAAGGCTACTTGGGGCTTTATTAACAGATACAATTTTTCCGATTATTAAGTTTGGTGCGGTTCCTTCTCCTTCTTGGTTTATGCTTCCTCTGCTAACTACTAGATCGTCTTTTGCGATTCGTTGTGAAAGCAAAACATTTTCAAAAATTATTTGTCCTCCCCCTTTTCCCCTGGCAACACCCGATGCGCTATCTGAAAGCGTTTTTGCGGTCAAACTAAAAGAAGACGCGCTTACCAATATAACTTTGGAGAAGGAATTATTTGCTTTTTTTATAATTCCAACTAAATTATCTTTATAAACTACGGCCTGTCCCGCCTTTACTCCGTCTTCTGTGCCTAAATTTATGATAAATTCTTCAGGAACAGATAGTCCCGGGACAAAACTCGGCGATCCTACTATTTTTGCAGGAATTAAATATGTTGAATTGACTTTTACGGTTTGGAATTGGTCTTTTAATGCTTTGTTGTCAGAAATTAGTTTTTGCTGCTCAACCAGCTTGGAGGCAAGTTCTAAATTTTCTTGTTTTGCACTGCTTTCATCTTTTACAAATATATTTCTCAAGGTAGTTTGCGCCGGAGCAAATACATTTTGAACTACACCAGTTGCCAGATTTAGAAGATTGAATTTTGAAACAACAATAATAAGGACTGCAGATATAAAAAGTATAAAAAAAAATAAGGTCGGATTTCGCTGCGGCATGAAATCATTTTAGTGCTTTTGAAGATTTGTTACAAGTTATTGCAGGCCGCCGATTACTTTAACACGTGCTAGAAGTGACTCGTCTTCTAAAACTTTCCCAGTTCCTCTAACCACGCTGGTTAAGGGGTCTTCGCTTGGAATAACAGGTATATGGATTCGTTCAACTATTAATTTATCTATCCCCGGAAGCTTGCTTCCTCCACCAGTAAGAAGAACACCATGTTCCAGAATGTCGGATGTCAACTCGGGCGGAGATTCTTCTAAAATCTCTGCAACCGCATTAATTATTTGTGTTAAAACGGGAGCAAGGGCTTCTCTAACTTCCACTTCTGTAACTTTTAAGCTTTTTGGAAGACCAGTTTCTATATCCCGTCCTCTTATAATTGCCACTTTCTCCCCTGCTTCGTTTTTTTCAATATCAACTGCCCCTTCACCGTTTAACTGTTGGGGTTGAATTGTTGCGTTTTTATATTTTGAGCCTTTTGCGTAGGCGCTTCCTATTGTAATTTTCAAATCTTCTGCGGTTTTTTCACCTATCAAAAGCCCATGTCTAAGTCTTATGTAATGAGCAATTGCCAAATCCATGTTGTCTCCTGCAATTTTTAAAGACTTGCCAACAACAATTCCCCCCAAAGAAATTACCGCAACTTCTGTAGTCCCTCCTCCAATATCAACAACCATAATTCCTGTTGGTGCAAAAACCGAAATATTCTCTCCAATTGCAGATGCCATAGATTCCTCAATTAAAAAAGCTTCTCTTGCGCCCGCGCTTAAAGCTGCTTCCCAAACAGCTCTTCGCTCTACCTCCGTAACGCCCGATGGAATTCCGATTACGACCCTTGGTCTTGAAAAGACAGTAGGCACAATTTTTCCAATTTCGTGCACACTCTGAATATAATGGGTGATCATGGCAAGGGTTGCGTCAAAATCTGCTATTACTCCACCTTTTAGAGGCCGTACGGTGACAATATTTACAGGAGTTTTACCAAGCATTTTTTTTGCTTCTGTGCCCACAGCAATAATTTTCTTGCTTTTTTTGTGCATTGCAACAACCGAAGGTTCTCTTATTACAATACCTTTCCCCCTCACCCAAACAAGTGTATTTGCGGTTCCAAGATCAATTCCTATGTCGTATGAAAAGAGTGAAAATAGCTTGTCCAACATAATGATTCAAGGCAATTCTAACACCTTGCGGCTCAATTTCCAATATGTTACGATTGTTCAACTGAACAAGTCTACCGATGAGGTTATTAAATTTATTAAATAAAACAATACAGTACTGCTTTTATCTTCTATTCTTTCTCGTTCCTCTAGCTTTAGTCGGAGACACGTCAGAACTATTTGAATTTAACAAACTTTGGGCAACTTTCATCTTAACAATAATAATTGGCACTGCTTGGTTTACAAAAATGGTTGTAAAGAGACAGTTTTACCTCCAAAAAACCCCTCTGGACATACCTATTGCACTTTTTGTAGGCTCACAAATTATCTCAACCATTTTCTCTCTTGATATGCACGTTTCGTTGTGGGGATATTATTCAAGGTTTAATGGAGGACTTTTATCAATTCTTTCTTTTGTTTTCCTTTACTATGCCTTTGTTTCTAACTTTAGAGATTTTGGCAAAGAAGAAGAGAAAGAAAGTCTGCTTAATACAAGAAATATTGCTTTATTCATAGCTGCGATTGTCATATTTTTTGCAGGAAACTTTGTCGCTTCGTTTTTCAGGACCACATCAGCCGAAAACTTTTTTCCACTACAAACGCTTGTTTCGGCAATTACGGTTTTTGCTTCTTTTATAGTTTTTCTTAAAGTTTCCCCAAATGATTTTATTAAGAAAGTTCTTTATTTTGGTCTTTCAAGCGCAGCTCTTATTGTTTTATGGGGACTTCCCTCCCACTTTGGATACGACCCAACCTGCCTTTTGTTTAGGGGTACATTTGATGTTTCATGCTGGACAGCAGATTTTCAGCCAAAAGTTAGAATTTTCTCGACACTTGGACAGCCTGCATGGTACGGTGCATATCTTGTTGTAATTATTCCCTTACTGATGGCTATCTTTATAAATTTTGTCCATAACGGCTTGTCAGTGGAAAAACCGAAAAATTTTCTTAAAAACTACAATCTTGTTTTCGCGGCATTACTTTTTACTTTTATCGGCCTTTGCTACGTATCGATTCTCTGGACAATAGCCAGAGGATCTGTGCTTGCCGCATGGATAGTATTTGCTCTTTTTTTAATTTACTATTTTTATTTTTATATAAAACCCAAATTTAATTTAAAAAGACCATCCCTGGATTTTAAAATCTTTGCGTCCCTTATAATTTTATTTTACGCAATCACGTTCTTTAACGGGCAACCTTTTTCCTTTTTGGATATATTTACTTTAAGGGGGATAAACGAGAAATACCAAAATCTTGTTAAAGCAAATCCAGCGCAGGTCAAAGAAGTCTCAAAAGCACCGACTGCCCCGGCACAACCGCTTGGCGGAACAGAATCCGGGGAAATAAGGCTTTATGTTTGGAAAGGCGGGGTCGATATATGGAAAAACTATCCGATTTTTGGCTCGGGAGTAGAAACTTATGCTTTTGCATATTACAAATTTAGGCCAATTGAACACAATAAAACGTCTGAGTGGAATTTTCTATACAACAAAGCTCATAACGAATATATAAATTTCTTAGCCACTACAGGAACAATAGGTATTGTTACATACTTTTTAATGATAGGGGCTTTTCTTTTTATAAGCATTCGCTTTGTTTTTAAAAATACAAAAAAATTAGGAAGGCAAGCCTTGCTTTTTGCAGCAATTATCGCATCGTACATTAGCATTCTTATAACAAACTTCTTCGGTTTTTCGGTTGTAATGATTAATATCTTCTTTTATCTTCTTCCCGCAGTATTTTTAATACATGCAGGGCTCCTCAAGGGCGAGAATTACTCTTTTATTTTTTCAAAAGAAAAAAGAGAAGTTTTAACAATGAGCAATCTCCAAAAAATGCTAGCTATTTTAATCGTTATTGGGGGCGCATATCTTATATTTGTTCTTTTAAGGTTTTGGCAGGCAGACAGATATTACTATTTAGGCTACAATTTTGACAGAGGTGGAAATTATCAAGAAGCCTACCCCTTTTTACAAAAAGCCGTTGAGCTTAGGCCCAGTGAGCCCACATTTAGGGACGAGCTTTCTTTAAACAACGCAATTGTTGCGTCTGCAATCCTTTATCAAAACAGCCAAAACCCAAATCAGGCCGATGTAAATGTTGCAAAACAACTTCTGGACAATTCAATCGCCCAAAGCGATAGAATACAAAAGGAAAATCCCAATAATGTTGTTTTTGCAAAAACAAGAGTCAGAGTTTTTTACTCCCTTTCGCAAGTTGACGCAAGCTATCTTCCAAAGGCACTTGATGCTATAAAACGGGCAAAAGAACTTGCTCCAACGGATGCTGATATTTCATATAATTTAGGCGTGCTTCTTGGCCAAAACGGGCAACTTTTAGAAGCGATAAAAGAGCTTAAGCAAACGACAAAGCTAAAACCTGATTATCAGGGAGGAAATGCATATTACGCGATGGGGCTTTTCTACCATGAATTGGCATTAAAAAATGGACAGGTCGTAGATACAGAGTATGAAAAGAAGGCAATAGAGACAATGGAATATATCATTAAAATTTTTGGACCAAATCAAGCTGCTCAAGAGGCCTTGGATACCTGGCAAAAGTGATATGTCTGAAATATTAAATGCTCCAAATCCCATTCTCTCCATCGAAGCAGAACCAATTACTAAGTTCGATAAGAATTTAGACAATTTATTGAAAGATATGCAACAGGCCCTTATTTCAGCACACGACCCAATTGGAGTTGGTCTTGCAGCACCCCAAATAGGAGTTGAAAAAAGAGTTTTTATAACAAAAGCAGGAGAGAAAGCAAAAATCGAGATTTTTATTAATCCGATTGTTTTGTCTTTTGAGCCGATAAAAAAAACTAAAAAGAAAAGAATTAGAAAACTGGAAGGATGTTTGTCACTTGTTGGTATTTGGGGAGAGGTTGACAGATACCCGAAAATTACTCTTGAGTGGCAAGATGAAAAAGGTAAAAAGAATGTAAAAAAATTTAATGGATTTATGGCCACAATAATCCAGCATGAAATCGACCATTTAGAAGGAATTTTATTTCCAAAAAGAGTTTTGGAGCAAAAAGGTAAACTTTACAAATCACGAAAAAATGAAAAAGGTGAGGATGTTTTTGAGGAAATAGATGTTTAGGGTCCGTACTGAAGTTGCTCTACTTTTGTAAGATTAAAACGCTTATTAAAAACTACAACTTCTACTTTTCTTGGTATTTGCGCCCTAATTTTTAATCGCCTCAAGTGCTCAAATCTTTCTTCGGCGAAATCTCTTTCTTCCTCTAAAGGTTCCGGTAAATCTTCTGAAAACGCTCCTTCGTTGTCTATAAAATAATTGCTGACTCTTGAATTAGCTGTGCGAAGGGCTTGGCCTGCGGTTTCATATTCAACTTCCGATCTGTTAATTGCTTCGTCTATTGGCTCAACTTTCCAGCTCAAAAGTCTTGCGCCTATGTACCTTACTCTCTCCAATAAATTCATAGCGTAGATATTAAAGCTTTTATTATGAGTTGTCAATATAATACAATTAATCTATGAAAATTGTCTTTTTTGGGTCTTCGCATAATGTTTTTCCTATTATTGAAACTTTGAAAAACAATTTTGAACTTCAGAGGGTTTATACAACTGAAAGCGATGAAAAGTCTTCGATTATCCCATTTTGTAATTCTAAAGGGATAGAAATTATACAGGTAAGAAATAAAGAAGAACTTAAATCAGCAGTGTTAAATAATAAATCTGATTTAGGCGTGGTTGCTGACTTTGGATTAATAATTCCTAAAGAGGTTTTAAACCATTTTCCCCACGGAATTCTCAACGTCCATCCTTCCCTTCTTCCAAAATATCGCGGCCCATCGCCTATCCAGCAAGCTATTTTAAACGGAGATGAAAAAACAGGAGTAAGCATAATAAAGCTTGATGAACAAATGGACCATGGACCAGTTTTGACTGCTGAAGAACGCCAAATTAGCCCCGACGATACTGCGCAAAGTCTTTATGAAATACTTTTTAGAGAAGGAGCAAGACTACTTATTGATGTTATTGAGCTTTATGTTGGTGGCGAGATTAACCTCAAAGAACAAAACCACGAGCATGCGACTTTTACCAAAACTCTAACACGGCAAGATGGTTACGTTAGTGTTGAAAAAATGCCTGAATTTGAAATATTGAACCGAATAGCTCGCGCTTACTTTCCGTGGCCCGGAGTTTGGACCCGAACACAAATTTCAAAAACGGAAGAGAAGTTAATAAAATTCCTTCCATTTAAAAGAGTTCAGGTCGAGGGCAAAAATGAAGTTAGCTACAAAGATTTTATAAACGGTTATCCCGATGCAGACCCAAAACTTATTAAGTTTCTTAAAAATAATGCAGGCTCTTAAACTTGGCTTACAATTTGCGAGTATGGTCATCATTCCAATGATTTACTTTGCTAATTTGTATTTAGCCTATTTTGGAGGAAAGTTTATTCCTGTCCCTCTCTCTTATCTGGGAGTTGTAGTTGCAATTTTTGGCGTGATTTTCTGGGCAACCAGCATAGTAAATTTAGGAAGCTCGTTTGGAATATTGCCCAAAAAACAAAAGCGTGTAAGCCGAGGACTTTATAAATACTTTAATCATCCGATGTACATTGGAATTTCCGCAACAGTAATAGGAATTTCTATAGCACAAAACTCTTACGCTGGATTAGTTTTTTACTGTCTAATTTTACTTCCCTTAACTTTAATCCGGGCAAGATTTGAAGAGAAAGCCCTAGATTAGACTGTTGCAGCTGCTGCTTGAGGTTGTTCTTCAACTTGTGAGCCTTGAACCTCTTTAATTTCTTTTTTTTGATTCTTTGTTCTTGTAACTCCTGCTTTTAAAAGCCTTAAGCATTTTGTACAAAGCTTCATAGTAACGTAACCTGCGCCTCTTAAAATTCGAGCACTGTGCAAGTTTGGTTTAAAAATTCTTCTTGTTCTGTTTTTTGCGTGTGAAACGTTGTGACCGTACATTATGCCTTTGCCACAATTATCACATTTCATTCCTTTTGCCATAGATTGCCATTATACTGTAAAAGTGAGGTTAAATCAATTATAATATCTAAATGGAAATAATACTCCTTCTTATAATTTTAATCTACAGCGCAATACTTCATGAAATTGCGCACGGGACTGTTGCAGAACGCTTAGGCGACCCAACAGCCCGCCTTATGAACCGCTTAACACTAGACCCAAGGCCTCATATTGACCCAATTATGAGTATTGCTTTGCCTTTAATCCTTCTTTTATCAGGCTCGCCTGTAATTTTTGGCGCAGCCAAGCCGGTTCCGGTTGACCCGTTTAATTTAAAAGACGGCAGAAAAGATATGGCGCTTGTGTCTTTAGCCGGGCCTGCGACAAATGTGTTAATTGCACTTGGCGCGGCAGGAGTTATTAAACTATTAGGACTGTTTCCTATCTCTTTTGAGGTTTATTCACTTGTATTTCCGATTCTAGAGCTGGTTGTCAGACTTAATCTTCTTCTTGCTATATTTAATTTAATCCCCATTCCCCCGCTAGATGGCTCAAAAATTTTTGCTCTTATTTTACCCGAGAAAGAAGCTGCGCAGTATTTATCAATAGGATTTATAGGAATTTTTATTTTATTTTTCCTGCTCCTGTTTCCAATTGCAGGCTTTTCGCTGGGAAGTCTGATTTTTAGTCTTTTGCAATTCTCCGAACATCTCCTTGGCCTATAATCGCCCTATAGTTGTTGATTTTTCATTTTGACTGTGCTAACATTGCTTGTTTATGAACCCTGATAGAAAAAGACTATGGGGATTTGGGTCAAAAGAGGACCCGAAATCAGAGTTTAAAGTATCTGCACAAGGGGCGGATTTGATTTTCCGTTGGCTTTCTATTAAGCATCAAGCTGCAAGAAGTCAGTACCTTAGTCGTCTACCGGGTGTTAATGGCGATGACGGCTTAATAATCGCTGAGCAAGATCCAGAAGACAGCACGATAAATAAAATAATAACCGCCGTACTCTATAATCCTGAAGAAAGACTATATGAATTAAAAACCCAGTACTTCAATGAAGCCGATCTTCCTCGCGATGACAATCCTCTCTCGAGCATTCTCAATGCTGATAGTGTCAGAAATGCCATGGAAGGAAAAATGTTAAGATTGGGTACCCAGTTAGAGTCACTACGCGGCAGTTCTGAATTTGAAGTTGAAACAACAATCGAAGATATTAAAATTCATTATCAGGGCAGTGATTATATTATTCACAATCCTGGAAAAAACACTCCCATACCACTTCCGGGAATTTGCATCCATACTGAAGGAGACATGAGTGATGAAACAGCCGAAGGATTTGAGCGAGAATACGCAAAATATGCAGGGGTTCTTCAAGAAGTAATGAGTGTTGTTTATAAATCAGATTTTGCTATCCCTCCTTCTGAAACATACGAAATTAAACCACAAAAAAACCTAGCTTCAAAACTAGAGGATGCAGAAATTGCGATCAAAGAAAGAAAAAGAGCACTATCAGCAAGTGGGATGATTGATACTGATGAAGAAATTCAAAATGAAATTGAGCAAAAAATTCAATTAATATCTATGCCTTCTGAAACATTTGATGACATTGGAGGCAACGACAAAGCAAAAGAGGAATTACAGACAATAGTTCACGCATTAAGAGAGCCACAGGCTTATGCAAGATGGGGCACTCAAGCACCAAGTGGTCTACTGCTTTTTGGAGAACCTGGAACTGGAAAGACAATGCTTACAAAAGCACTTGCACACGAGGCAGGGGTTGGAATATACGTTGTTGAACTTGCAGATGTTTTACATTCTCTTTATGGAAGAACGGAACGACTCTTAAATGCTGTTTTTGAAAAAGCAAGAAAAAATGCCCCAGTCGTAATATTAATTGATGAACTAGATGCGTTAGCTGGTAATAGAAACCAATCATCTGAAGTTACAAGTAGAGTTGTTACGGTATTGCTCTCGAATTTAGATGGGCTGAACGAGCGACCAGAAGGAATCGTAGTTGTCGGAACCACAAACAGAGTGGAAGCAATAGACCCAGCTTTAAAAAGACCTGGAAGACTTGATATGTTAATTGAAGTTCCCTTACCTGATATCGCCCAACGGGCTAAAATATTTGACCTTAAAATGAAAAAAGCAGAACAGGTTGCAACAAGCGCAGGGGGAAGAAAAATATTTGATGAATCAGTAGATACTGACCAGCTGATTAACGCCACAAAAGGATTCAGTGGAGCTGATATTGAAGAGGTCGTAAGAAGGTCTTTGGCAAGAAAAGTAAGAGAGGAAATGAGAAACCAAAATCCTACTCCCGTTAATACGCAGGATCTCCTCTCTGTAATTCAAACATATGAAACTGTGAGAAAAGCAAGAAAATTAGGCTTTTCTGAACCTTCTTCAAAAAAGTAAATAACTTGACAAAGCAATTTTCTCGTGCCTAGAATTAATTAATGGCGCTTCAGGAGTTTCTTGTTGAAGGCAGAAACGGCGGGAAATGCGTCATGTACAAGATTCTAAATGAGCAAGTTCCACAATTTGAGCAATCTGCATCCCTAAGTGGGGTTGCAACTGAAAAACATGGAAAAGGCAGAGAAGCCTCGATAATTTACGTCTGCTCTACAACTCCACAAGATTTAGGCCCATTAAAAAGCTTTGTAAGAGAAGGTTTAGTTTTAAAACAAACAAAAAAAACTGCTGCATAATTCTTATTGATAAGGCAAGACTCTTCCCTTAATAAGAGTTCATTCCGAAGATGTTCTTTAAGTGAGTTAATTCCTAAACCAAAAAAGTAGCTGCAGGGACGCTCAGATTCGAACTGAGAAAAGCAGTTTTGGAGACTGCTGTGATAACCATTTCACCACGTCCCTATTCTTTTGAATTATACTCAACTCTTCTAAACCAAGCAACTATTTGGTAAAATTAGACAGCGCCGAAGTAACTCAGTGGTAGAGTAGCTGTTTTGTAAACAGCAAGCCGTGGGTTCGAATCCCACCTTCGGCTCCATGCTGAGGTGGCGGAGTAGTCAATCGCACCTGGCTGTAGACCAGGCGCCCGCAAGGGCTACGGGAGTGCAAATCTCTCCCTCAGCACCATGCCGACATGGCTCAGTGGTAGAGCAAGTCATTGGTAATGACTAGATCGTGGGTCCGATTCCCACTGTCGGCTCTGGATTCGACAAGCTCACCATTCGCGTGAAATTTTCGAATTTTGATTGGGATGAGGAGTTTATCCTGAGCGAAGTCGAAGGGATTCCCACTGTCGGCTCTGAAATTTGAGCGTTGAATGATGCTCAAATTTTTTATATAATACTCAAATGGCAAAAAGAGAACACAGAATAATACTTGGCTTAGTTTGTACTATCTGCAAAAATAGAAACTACGTAACTACAAGAAACAAAATAAATACAGAAGCAAAACTATTATTAAAAAAGTACTGTAAGCACTGCAGAAAAGTTACCGAACACAAAGAAAACGAGAAGTTAAAGTAGAGCCTCTGATAGCTTAAGTTCTAGCCTAAAGGATTTGATAAATTCGTCTTTGGTACCGAAATAGTCGATGTTTCTCCGAGCCTGTAACTAAGAGAGCTAAATCTTAACCCACGGGTTAAGACTAATTCACTCTGTCCCCGCTCACCATAATGGTAAGGGGTACTTCAAACCCATTGAACTTGTAGAAGAAAATCTTACCAACTATCTCCTATACCAAAGAACAACTAAATTATAACAAAACTGGCTCTATTTTTGTCAACTTGACAATAGGGTTTATAATGCAAAATTAGATAAAGAGAAGAGTGATAAATCCAAAGGCAGCACCCAGTAGGCTCCCTCCAACAACGTCAGTTGCCCAATGTTCTGCAAGATAAACTCTTGAAACTAACATTACAAAGTCAAAAATTAAAATTAATCCATAAATCAAATATTTCGAGCTCTTGGGCAGTTTTAGCCTTGAAACAAGTACAAGGAGTATTATCGAAATAAAAATGGTACGGGCGGAATGACCCGAAGGATAAGAAAAATATTCACCCGCGATACTAATTTGTGGAATAGGAAAAAGTTTAATAGTTCTTAGTATTTCAATCGGAGGACCTGGATGATTTAAATTTGCCTTTAAAAAAAGTTCAGGAATATGCAGAAGGGCAAAAAGAAAAAGAACAACAATTTGGTTCAATTTCTTAAATATAAAAAGTATTAAAAGCAAAAGCATACCCGCAATTTCGAAATTTCCTATGATGCTAAAAACCGAAAAAGGGATATCCAGACTTGCCGGTATAAAGTTTTGAATAAACACTGTTAAGTCGTAATCCAATTTTGTTAAAACGTTAAAATAAACAAAGCTCGTGAATAAACTAAAGAGGAAAATAAAAAATAATCCGACTCTCATTCAAGATCAAGTTCTTTGAGGAATTTTTTAAAATCTCCGTTAATATCGGGGTGCTTCAAGGCAAGCTCCACCACAGTTTTCATGTACTCTAATTTGTTTCCTGTATCGTAATATTTTCCGTTTTCAATTTCAACTGCAAACACTTCCACACCTTTTTCTCTTAATTTATTTATTCCATCAACCAACCAGACTTCCCCTCCCTTTCCAGGCTCTACGGTTCTTAAAGCATCAAAAATTTCAGGAGGAAGAATGTAGCCGCCATGCGTTGCTAAATTAGAAGGAGCAGATTCCGGCTCCGGCTTTTCCACAATTTCATTTATTCTATAAACATTCCCTTCAACTGCTGTAACATTTGCGATTCCATATCTTTTTAAATCTTGCTTTTCGTTAATTCTAACACCTGAAATTACTACCCCTCCGTATTTTTCATGAACCGCAATCATTTGCTTTAACCTTGGGGGCTTACTGTAAATAAACTCATCTCCCCATAAAACTGCAAAGGGCTCTCCGTCAATTGCTGGTTCAGCCGATAATATTGGCGTTCCGTTTCCATATGGCCCTTTTTGCCTAATATAAATAAAGTTGGCCATTTCAGCCAACTTTTTAATAGAATCCAAAAGCTCGTGCTTTCCGCTTGAAACAAGATTTTGTACAAGGTCTTGGTTTGGGGTGTCGAAATGATCCTCAATTGCTCTTTTATTTGAACCGGTTATAATTACGATATCTTTTATTCCTGAGTCCACTACTTCCTCAACCACGTATTGAATAACAGGTTTATCAACAATTGGGAGCATTTCTTTGGGCATTGCTTTTGTTTGAGGTAAAAATCGGGTTCCAAATCCGGCTGCGGGGATTACTGCTTTTGTAACCTTACTCATGGTGCAAATTCGATTGTAAAGCTTGTACATTTTGCTGTCAAGGATTTGAACCCAAAAGCCTATTTATGTATAATGCGCTACTATGGTGGCAGAAAGAAAACTTGAATATCTAAGACCTTATCCACTGTCAAGGCTTGTGATACTAGCGTATCCTTATTCGGGCGATAACGAAACGCACGAGATACAAGCTGACCGTCTTTATGAACGGGTATCTATTCTTTATCCGCCAATAAATACTTCGGAAGTTTTATTGGTTATGCCTAAAAACGAAAACTTAAATCAAAAACAATCTGATTTAATAAGAAGACTAAAAGCCAGAGCCTTGATTCCGGACAATATACAAACTCTTGCTGATTTAACTGCTCCAAATAAAAAATATCAAGATTTAATAAGTGAGCTTTCTAAACATCATAAGGGCTTAACTCACCATACTGAAATTATTATCTGTGGGGAAGAAATAGACACCATTGCGGAGCCTCTAATTAAACGGTTATTTGAATCTGGCGATATTTACGAGGTTAAAGTATCTCGTATTGGCTCCCTTTATAGCGACGAAAGCGATCCCACTTCTATTTCTGCGTGGAGACCTAGAATTGTTGGAACACAGGTAAGTCCCGAAGTCGGGTATTTTGTAATATCCAAGCTCCACCCTACTCCTTTACATAAAAGTTAATATTTGCTAGAATGTTGACAAATCCCGAAAACTCACGATTTTATTTTTATGGCAACAACACCTGTTGGTTTTTTAGCAGAAGTTAGGGACGAACTTAAAAAAGTCGTCTGGCCAACTCGTGCCGAGGTGATAAGATTAACTGGCGTAGTTATTATAGTCAGTTTAATCGTAGGTCTGTTTTTAGGCGGAGTAGATTTTTTATTAACTAAAGCAACGGAGGTTTTAATTACTAGATAAAATGAATGACGATCAAAATCAAAAAACAGAAGATCAAGCTCCGGTTCTTCCTTCGCAACCAATTCCCGATACGGAAATAGAAGCACCAAAGGAGGATCAACTTCCCCCGCCTACCGATATGCAAATAGAAGCACCTGAAGACGAAGGACAATCTGTTGGCGAACCATCCGAACCAGAGCAAATAACTCAAGAAACAGCATCCGTTGAACAGCCGCAAAGCGAGGAAAATACAGTACAGGAAGCTGTTGAAAAAGAAGCAGAAGATCGAGAAGAAGCCCAAGAATCCCAAGCAAATGAACCAACAGACCAAGTTGCTCCGGAGGAAAAAAGTCAACCTACTACTTCTAAAGCCTCTGATGCTGGAAAGTGGTACATAATTCATACTTATTCGGGACACGAAAATAAAGTGGCAAAATCTCTTCACCAAAGAGTTGAGTCGATGGGATTTGAAAACAGAATTTTTGACATAATTGTACCTACCCGAGATACCATTAAGGTAAGCCAGGGTAAAAAGGAAAACGTCAAAGAGAAAATTTTCCCCGGATACGTTTTAGTTAAAATGATATTAGATGATGAAAGCTGGCTGCTTGTTAGAACTACCCAAGGAGTAACGGCATTTATCGGCGCTGGAAACAAACCAACTCCAATTTCCGATAAAGAGGTAGCTGCAATAAAAAAGTTTATGGAGGCTGAGGAGCCTTTATTTACGACAACTTTTACGGTTGGCGAAGCCGTAAAAATAGTAGACGGGCCTTTTACGGATTTTCTTGGGACGGTTGACAATATTGACGACGCAAGAGGGAAAATTAAAGTTTTGGTTTCAATTTTTGGAAGAGAAACACCTGTAGAGCTAGACTTTTTACAAGTAACTAAGTTATAATACAAAAACTTAATAACCTGGGAGACTTAGGTCGTTTGAACCAGTAGATAAGAAATCTTTTAGACTCTTCTCTACTCTCCCAAATTAAATATGGCAACAAAAAAAGTTAAGACAATTATAAAAATAAATATTCCCGCAGGAGCAGCGACTCCAGCTCCACCCGTTGGAACAGCATTAGGCCCCCACGGCCTCCCTATTATGGAGTTTGTTAAAGCATTTAACGACAAAACAGCTGACCAAAAAGGAACTATCGTTCCTGCTGTAATTACAGTTTATGAAGACAGAACTTTTTCTTTTATTGTCAAAAAATCCCCAATTGCAGAAATGATTAAAAAAGCTTTAGGGAAAGAAAGGGGTGCGCAAAAACCCGGGACAGAAGTGGCTGGAACTTTGTCTAAAGCACAAGCAGAGCAAATTGCAAAAGACAAAATGGAAGATTTAAACACAGACGAACTCCCCCAAGCAGTTAAAATTGTTGAAGGAGTCGCCCGAAGCATGGGAGTGAAGGTTCAATAAGTATGGGAAAGGTAAGAGTTAAATCATTTGACGAACTGGAGGAAGCGGCAAAGTCTAAAAGACTACAAGAGCGTCGTGATTCCAAAAAAGAGGCAAAAAAGGCTGAAAAAGTTGCTCAAAAAGAGGAAAATGTAGAAGAAGTTAAACTTTCCGAGCAGAAGGAAGAAATAAAAGAAGAAGTCAAAGATTCTCAAGAAGTTAAAAAGGAAGAAAAAAAGACAAAAAAAGAAAAATTTCAAAAAGCTCCCCACTCAAACACATATAACGATTTTGCAGCAAAAGTTGAGCAAAACAAAATATATTCATTATCAGAGGGTTTGGAAATTTTGGGCAAAGTCCAAAGAGGCAAATTCGATGAAACAGTGGAGCTTCACATAAATACCACTGTCTCCGGTATTTCCGGAAACGTAACTCTTCCAAATGGAACAGGGAAAAAAACAAGAGTAGCCATTGCGGATGATAAATTAATTGCGGAAGTAGAAAAAGGAGTAGTTAATTTTGATATTTTGGTGGCAACTGCGGACATGATGCCAAAACTTGCCAAAGTTGCTAAGGTTTTAGGCCCAAGAGGCTTAATGCCAAACCCCAAAAACGGGACAATTACAGAAAAACCGGAGGATGTTGTCAAAAAATATGAGGCTGGGCAAATTAATTTTAAAACCGAGGCTAAAAACCCTATTATGCACTTAACAGTTGGCAAAATGTCTTTTGGCACTGATAAACTTTCAGAAAATATCGAAGCTATGATTTCGGCAGTAAAAAAAGACAATATTGTAAGCATTATACTCAAATCCACAATGAGCCCCGGGATCAAGATTAGACCGTAAAGTAGACCAATTAAGCTAATCTTATGACTTGCATTTCGTGATCAAAAGTGTTTCACTAATATTAGGGGATGATTTCTTATACTTTAAGAGAGTTTTTATTAGACAACAAAAGACTTATATTTATATTTTTTGTAGTCTATATAAGTTCTATCAGCTTTTTGTCACAGGTATTTGCCTCCGCAACTTCAAATTTTACTCAAACTATTAATGCGGGCTCACTTGCAGTTGATATAGTCGACGCAAGCTATGTAACTGTTAGTAGCCCTGCGGTAGCCATGGGAGCAGTCACTTTCAGCTTTAGCTGCCAAACTTCAACAGGTACTTTTGGTACCGCTTCGCAAGTTATTTATGTAACCAATCCCGATGCTGCAGATGATGGCTGGGTGGCTAGTCTTGCAGCTTCCGACCCTACTGATTTTTGGGACAGCGGTGGTACCGATATGGATTTTAATGATCCTACTGGAAGTCCTGCAGGATGCGCAGATGGAGCTGATACCGATTCGTTAAAAGGTCAGATGACTGTTGATCCATCCGTTGGAACACTTGCGGTTGGACAATGCGCAAGCTGCGCAACAACCAATATTACCAAGGGAAGCAGCAATGCTTTTAACGAAGGAACCGTTGATTCGATCACAGTTTTAACCGGAGCAGCCAGTTCCGATGATATTGGAGACTGGAAACTGACAGGTGTATCCATTAGCCAAAAGGTTCCAGCCGAACAGCCAGCAGCTAGTGATTACGATATTAATTTGACTCTCTCCGTCGTAGCTAGTTAAATCTATGAAACGTAAACTCGGATTAACAGCTTCTGCTGTTTTTTTTATATTTATATTTAATTTACAGGCGTTTGCCATAGAATACGGAGGCATTGGAGGTCGTCCTGCCTATCCTAGACCGGAGCTGGCGCGCACGGAATCGATATTCATTCACGGCTTAACTCCTGGGGAGTCTGTTAAAGACGGACTTCTTGTTATTAACAATAGCGCTGAAAGAAAAACGCTATTAATATATGCAACAGATTCAACCCCTTCAACAGGAGGAGCTTTTGCGTGTAAGCAATTTTCCGAGCAAAAAATTGAAGTAGGCTCATGGATAAAGCTGGATAAAACCGAAGTTACTCTTGATCCTAAAACCAATGAAATTGTTGATTTTAATATAACAGTTCCAAAAAATGCCAGCGTTGGTGAACACAATGGCTGCATTTTAATCCAAGAAAAAAAGAAAAAACAGGAAAATCAATCCGGAGCTGTTATTTCTACTAGAACAGGATTGCGGGTGGTGCTAACGGTACCCGGGGAAATAGTAAGAAAACTTGAAATTGTTAATTTCAATATATTGCAAAATAAAGAAGATTATACACTTCAACCAAGGGTAAAAAACATAGGAAACGTTTCAATTGATACAAATGTATTCGTGACAACTAAATATATCTTCGGTCTTGACTATGCAAAAGCCGGAGGAGAATATGTAATTTTAAGAGACCAAACGTCTGAGTGGAACTTCGAACTCAAAAAACCCTTCTGGGGAGGTTGGTATAAGTCTGAATTGGTTGTAGAATACGATGCCAATAAAGAAGCAAGTGTTGGAGTAAAAAGCGGTAAGGAATTAGCTCGGCTTACTGGTTCACCAATTATATTTTTTAGCCTTCCTACTCCGGCGGCAGCTGCAATTGAAGCCTCAATTCTTTTGTTCTTGATTGTTTGTATTGTTATATTTTTGCTATCATGGAAACGCAAAAGATGGATTAAAAAACATTGGATGGAGTATACGGTAATTGCTGGCGAGGATATAAATTCTATTGCCAAAAAACATAGTGTTTCCTGGAAACTACTTGCTAAAGTCAATAAACTCAAACCTCCTTATACAGTCGAGGAAAATGACAAAATTAAAGTTCCACCAACGGACAAATAAATCATCCCATTCTGCGCAATATCATATTTGGCGGAAAGTTTATATTTTCCTTTTAATTTTCGCATGGATTTTTTCAGGCTGGCCACATGTTTGGAAAAACACTGCAATACCGCCACTAATTCCACAATCACTGGCTGCGTCAGCATACCCTTCCCGAATAATCCAGTCCGACCTTAATGGAGTAGCGGTAGCCCCTACAAACAGGAACTATTTTGCTTCCCCTTTTACTGGAGATTTAATTCTGGGTTTAGACGACCACGCCAATAAGGTCGTAACTTTCAGAACTGCTGGGACTATTTCTTATCTTTCGGCCAATATAAAGAGCGGAAATAGGACTGCTTCTGACCCTAGAGTTGCTTTTTATAAAAACGGCAGTGAGGCAAACGGAGCAAACGACCCCAAGCTTACACTGGCTCCAGGAGGTTCTCCTGTTGGGGCAGGAGAGCTAGTAGATAGTACCCACACACTTTCAGTTTCCGCAGGGGACACGATTGCTTTATATGTAGCCTCTGGTGGATCGGGTAATTCCAACTGGACTTTTACCTACATAGGATTTGTATTTACTCCATCAACAGGAACTGTATCCCGATTGGGAGCATCGGGTTCTTTAGCTTATACGGTAGCCTCGGAAACAGCCTACCGACATTTAGGAGGAACTTCTACCAAAACAACCACTCAGGCAATAGGTGAGACTTTAATTAAAATACCTACAGGAACTGTAACCATCCGAAATATTCAAGTTTTTGTCTCGGCAAATACACGAACAACGGATACAACCTTTACCATAAGCGGAGCAACAGGATCGGGAACCGCTCCATCGGTAACTTATAGTTCAGGACAAACGGGGCTTAAAGAGGATACCTCAAATACTAAAGTGGTAAATGACGGAGACAAACTCTCCTTTCAATCTACCACATTAACAGACACAGGCACGCTAACAGTCCAAAATATTATGGTAGAGCTTTATGATAGTTCAGGCGGAATTTCTTTCCTTGCTTTAGGCAATACGGGAGGTGCGGTATTTGCTGTGGACAATCAACCTCAATATCTGGGAGGCAGAATGGTGTCTCTTAATGTAGCGGAAAGTCTAGCCCAATTCTCACTAGGATTTGCAGCTTCTTTTTCCCGCCTTTCAGCTTATCAAGGAGCAGAATCAAGTGGAGGAACTTTTATTCTTCGCCAAGACTCTACAGATACAACTGTTCAAGCCGCCACTAATGCAACGGGCTGGTTCAGCGATACTTCAAATACCTACTCTACAGACGGGACGGATTTAGTGGCAACTACCTGGGATAAGGTAGCTAATACAACTTATTATGCTTTAAGTATTGCGGTTCAGGTAGCAAATCCTGCTCCAACATTAAGTATTTCCCAGCCGGATGGAACTGGCGACACGGTAACTGTAGGTGATTCTTATAACATTACTTATACATTAGCAGACACCGACGATGTAGTTACCGCAGCGTTTTATTACGATACAAACAATTCCGGCCTTGATGGTGTGGCTATTTCCGGCGCTTGCGCTAGTGCAGCCGAAGGAACTAACTCAACTTGCTCTTGGGACACTACAGGCGTGACCCCGGGCGATTACTATGTTTACGGTATCACGAGTGACGGTTTTAATCCGCAAGTCAGTGCCTATTCCTCAGGAGTGATTACAATTCAGTCGGCGGGGGGAACTCTTTCTGCCGATATAGTGGATTCTAACGGAGATCCTGTAACAAGTCCTACTCTTACAATGACGACAAAAATATTTAATCTTATTTATCAAACAACAACGGGAACTTTTGGCATATCTTCTGAAAAAATTAGAGTAGATAATTCCACCGGAAATGCACAATGGACATTAACGGTTGCAGCAAACGCAGGCCCTACTGCCTTATGGTCATCGGGAACTCCTAAATATGATTTCAACGACCCAACTGCTCAGGCAGGAGATGGAGGAGATGCAGACAGTTATGGGGGGCAAATGAGCATTGATCCTACCGGAGCGACTATAACGCCAAAGTCGGGATGCAATAATACCGGTCTTTCTTTGGGATCACAAGGTTCATTTTCTCAAGGAGTAACTGATTCTATAACTTTGTTAACTGCCGGGGCATCTGCCGGAACAAATTGTTATTGGGATTTAACAGGAACAAGTATTAGTCAAACTATTCCCGCAGAGCAAACCGCCGGAAGTTATACAATAGAAATGACCATAACTGTAACAGCAAACTGACCACTTTTGATTGTTTTATTCCTCTTTACAACTTTAAATTAAGATAGTATTATCTCTTAACCTTTCTTTGAATAAATAATTGATAGTTAATATTACGTACTGGTACAAAATGCTTAAGACTATTACTTTAGATTTTTCTTCTGTCCTTCAAAGCAAGGAGAAATTTTATGGCAGGAATAAGATTTTTTTTATTAAAGTTTTTGATTATAGTTATTATTCTAATGCTTTTTTCTGCTCATACAAATAAGTCTTATGCAAATTCCACCGTCAACTTTACCCTCGCAATTCTTCCCGCGCCAAAAATATACCATATCTTTTCAATAAAACCTAACTTTCTAATTTCAAAGGCTGCATACGAAAGCGGGCAGATTAACTTTAAAACTGAAGCCAAAAACCCTATTATGCACTTAACAGTTGGCAAAATGTCTTTTGGCACTGATAAACTTTCAGAAAATATCGAAGCTATGATTTCGGCAGTAAAAAAAGACAATATTGTAAGCATTATACTCAAATCCACAATGAGCCCCGGGATTAAAATTGGGGCTTAATTGACTTACCTGCTATACTTTGATATATTCTACTGTCGCTAACTTATATGAGCGCTGAAACAAGAAAAACAATTCCATTTGAACAAACAGTTGCAACAGAACGCGAACCCCAATCAAAGAATCCGGTACTGCTATTAGGCGGAGGAGGAAAAACGGGAGCCGAGATCGTAAAACTTATGGCTGCCAAAGGCTATACAGTATATGTTGGAACAAGATCTTGGGCGAAATTCGAATCTTTGTATGACGAGGTTGCAGCAAATAGCACTGGGCAGATAAAACCATTTGTTGCAGACCTTAATAAACCGGACCAAGTCCAAGACGCCTATTTAGAAATGGGGCTTTCAGAAAGACAGGCCATAGACCTTTTTGCTCTTGCCGCAGAAGGATTTATAACAACAAAAAGAAAAGTTGGATTGGCTATTTTAAGATTACAAAAAGAATTAGAACTTCATGGAAAAATTCCTATAGATTTAGCTAAAAAAGAAACCCAAGAACTCGAAGAGCTTATGAGCCTTCCCGAATCAATTCTTACAGGCCTGCACACAAATGCAGATTCTACCTTAAGACTTGCAAGAGCTCTAGCTGAGAATGGAAACATTAACTCAAATTCCAAAATTGTAGTTTTAGACAGCACTATTTCTAAATACGCACAGAGGAAATCAGAATATTCTGGTCCTTGGTTTTATTATCCGGTTGGCGCAACGAAAGCAGATGGCAGTCTTGCTCTTAGAGATTTAGCAAGGATAACTGGCGCAACATTCATAGATTTTATAGCTCCCTTACTAAGAGGGACTGATGCCGGAGATCTAATTGACAAGTTTCGCCCGGTCTTTGAAGCTCTTAACAGATTAAGCTCTAATGAGTCATTGGAAATGCCAATGAGTTCCACTCATGAAATTGCCAAAATTATTCTGGATCAAACAGAAAAATGTGATTTACAAAAAGGAGAAATTGATTTCTACATTGGATACCAGCCTGGAATAGCAACAAACAGCCGCCCTGATAACTTTAATGATCCGATTTTTGGCTGGCTTTAAACTGTAACAGATTGTAATTTATTGAGTTATAAGTTATAATACCACCTCAAGTTATGATAGAAAGAGTTATATCAAATTTACGTTCTTGGACCGAAAAAGTACCTGTTTTTAATGCTGCTGTAAAAACACCAGAAAAAGATACTGTTCAATTCCGCCCTATTCCTCCTAAGATTGAAAAAGAATATCTTCGAGGCAAAAATCCTGACTTGACGTTTTAACAAGCCTTTGTTAAAATGGTTTAACCTAAGACAACAGGCGCAAAAATAAGACCTGTCGAGCGGTAAACTAGAGTTCAATCTTAGAACTCGTTAACACTCTGTTTTAGGAGTGTTTTTTTATTTTATGAGCAACGAACCAAAAGTAAGCAAAAATAGAGAAAAGAAAATGGCAATAGTATCTTCTCTTTCCGATAAGTTTGGCAAAGCTAAGGCTGTTGTTTTTACAAACTATGCCGGACTCACTCACAAGCAAATAGAGGGCCTAAAAAAAGAGCTTAAAAAGGCAGAATCCGAATTTGTCGTTGCTAAAAATTCGCTTTTAGTAAGGGCAACTGACAAAAAACTAGAAGGAGAGTACGCATTAGATGGACAAACCGGTACTTTATTTTTATATAACGACATTATTGCCCCTCTTAAAGCACTTGCAAAAGTAATTAAAGAACTTAATTTACCCAATGTAAGGTTTGGAATAATGGAAGGCGATTTTATAACCGGCGAGCAGATTCTTAAGCTTTCCACGCTTCCTACCAAAGAAGTTTTGCTTACCCAGCTTGTTTTTGGCCTTAAATCCCCTATTACAGGTCTTCACCGTGCTTTAAACTGGAATTTGCAAAAACTTGTAATGACTTTAAATGTCGTAGCTCAAGCAAAACCTGCGGATGTAGCCCCTGCGCCCGAGCCGATATCAGAACCTGCTCCTCAACAACCACTAAAAGCTACTGCTCAGGAAGAAAAAGAACCTGAAACAATACTTGCAGAAACAGCAGAAGAAAAAGCAGCTGAACAACCTGAAAATCAAGAAACAGATCATAAAGGAGGTGAGAATTGATGGCAAAAGTAAATCAAGAAGATCTTTTAAAAGCAGTTGAAGAAATGTCAGTTCTCGAACTTTCGGAATTTGTAAAGAAACTCGAGGAGAAGTTTGGAGTTTCTGCTCAATCAATGGTTGCAGCCGCACCGGCGCAGGCAGGAGCAGCAGCATCAGCTGAAGCAGGAGAAGAAGTTAGCGAACAAACTGTATTTAATGTAATGCTTGCCTCAGGTGGAGCAAACAAAATTGCAGTAATTAAAGTGATTAGAGAATTAGTTCCAACTTTGGGACTCGCCGATGCAAAAGCATTGGTAGATACAGCTCCAAAAGAAGTAATGACAGCAGTTAACAAACAAACAGCAAATGAAGCTAAGGAAAAATTAACTGCAGCAGGCGCTACTGTAGAGCTAAAGTAAATTTAGTTTCTACTTTACAAAAATCCGCCATTTTGGCGGTTTTTTGTTGAGAATAAACCTATTCTGTGGTTGGGCCGGCAATTCCTAAAAGCCAGAGGACTGCTTCTTTTTTGTAGCGTCTATCTCCTCTTGAGTTAATTCTGATTGCGGGCAATTTTCCTCTTTTACCCCATCTTTTAATAGTTAAGGGGGAAACGCGCAAAATTTGAGCAACTTCCCGTACTGTTAGAAGATCTGGCAGATTATTTATTGAAAGTTGATCTGGCATACTGCTCTTTTAATAATCAATATGATCATTAATTATCTACAATATAACTAAGTATAACAGTACTTGTCAAGAGGTATTTTATACTCCCCTTCTGTAAGAGGCTTTGTGAGCCGATTTGATTTTCTGCTCATCCGGAGCGTCAAAGTGCTCGATGATAAATTCTATAGTTTCTTTTGGGTCTTGTGTGTTTACAAAAACACCAGTTCCAACTTCAAAGCCCCCAATTATTTTATATCTTGGCACAAGTCTTAAATACCAATCTTTATACGGATAAATAATAAAGTTATATGGAAATTCATGTCCATGCCGCAGATCCATAATCTGGATTAGCCTATAAAGGTTTTTTGCCAAATCACGAATTTGCCCATCTGAAATTTCACCAAACAATTTATTGCGTTCTTTTGGATAAAACCACACCTCATCCGGCCACTGACTTTCTGTTGGCGCAAATATGCTAAAGTACGGGGTTTCTTTGGTTTTGCTGCCTTTTGAAATCTCATGATGTGCAAGATTCAGTTTCAGATTTGCTGGAAGCACCACAAGCTGACTGTGAGGGTGCGGAAGCGATTCTCCCGAGGGCTCGCCATGATTATTAAAAATAATTACAGCTCCTTGATCCTTATGAGTATTAAAACGCTCTCTATATGCTTTTAAAATTTCTTCCGACTGATTTATTGGAAGCTCATCAAAACTTTTGTGGTGATCGGGAGAATGCACTATTACTTCATGGATTGGCGCAAAGGGAAAAGAATTTTTAACTACAATTACTCTCCAGGCGTCTTTATTTCCAATTCTAAAAACTTCTTCTCGTCCCTCAACCATCCCAACGCAAAAGGGACAAGTCGGTTCTGTGCCGGTCGCCTCATTTGGCCTCTTTGCCCTTTTAGGAGCGAGTATTGTCCAGCGCCCTCCTTCGTCCTCTATCAATTTATAGTCCATATACTTATTCAAAATTATTTCAATGAAAAAAGCAAGCACAAAGATAGATATCAAAATACGAAATATAATCGAAATAGGTGAATTGAATCCCTGCAATGCAAAATATGATCAAACTGAGGCAAAATAAAGTAATTTTAAAGCTATTTTAGCAAATAGTAAATTAAAGTGCTACGTAGTTAAATAGGACGATTAGATTTATTTATCAGCATATTTGGCAAAATCACCTATTTAAACTTTCCTTCTAAACAACTTAGACTAAAATTGCAATGCATATTAAAAACAACGTGAAAATGTAGATATATTCATAAAATTAAGTTCGAAACTAAATATTCGGTAAATAATCGGTAAATATCCTTCACAGCCTCTAATTAATTGCTATTTCGATTTTTATTCTAGTTTTAAACAAATTTTAAATGCACTATTATAGGTCTTATTTTAAAATTAGCCTCAATATAATAAACTATTTATATATTAATGTTATTAAAGCTACCTAAATACATCATAGTATTTCAACTTTATTGGCGCTCAATTTCCCTTTCTTTTCTTTAAATTTGTAAATTGCGAAGAAATTTTAAATCGAAGAGTTTTATATTTTTTTGTTTTAACGTTTGTGAAAATGATATTTGCTTTTTAATAAGTCTTAATCTTTTCTTTTACTATTAAATATATAAATGTTATAAGTGACAATTGCCTTTTAATTCTCCAAGGTTGTATGATCAATCGGTAAAGCCATTCAAATCCCATGTCTCTAATCGCACTTGGTGCCCTTGAAACTTTTCCACTTATTAAATCAAATGCGCCCCCTACCCCTATAACAACGCTTGCCGGAACATCTTTTAAGTGCTCTTTTATCCATATTTCCTGCTTTGGAGATCCAAATGCAACAAAAAGTATGTCCGTACGTTGTAATTTTAGAGCATTTTGCCATTCTTTTTGTGCCCAAACGACCTTTAACCCCTTGTTTTCGGTCTTTAAGCACTCAGCGGTTAGCTCTGCTACGTTAGGGCCACCCCCTAAAAAGCTTACTGTTATAGGCCGATTTGATATATGTTTACACAGACTTTTCACGAAGTCTACACCTGTTATTCTCCCTTCAAGCCATTCACCCATGATCCGAGTACCCCAGACCACCCCTATACCATCGGGTAAGGCTATTTTGGCACCGTTTAACACTTTTTTATAATATGAGTTTTTGTTGGCAACCACTAAAATTTCGGGGTTTGGTGTCACGATATAATATTTTTCACCAATTTTGTCTAGACCTTTAGTAATAAACTCTAAGATATCTTCCTCGCTTGCCTTTGTTATACCAACTCCCAGTAACTTTATTTTGTTTAACATGCTAATTTAACTATAAGATATAACCGTATTTTTATAATTTTCTTCTTTTCGAAATTTTTGAACATTTTTAATACTCATAGTAAATAGCCTTGTCCCTTGCCCACTTTACCATCGAGTAAGGATTTATATCCGTTTATCAATCCATTTACTATAATCTGTACTTTCGTGAAAAAACTTTGTGAAAGTATGGAGCTAGAGATGTAAGGTTTTAGGTGTAATATCATTATAGGATACTTATCTTTACTTCTTGGCTATGCTTCTTTTATAAAGCTCTATGTTTTCAAGGGCAACACCGGTTCCCCTTACAACACAAAGTAATGCATCTTCCGCGACATGACAAGGAACGCCTGTTACTTTTGTCATTAATTTGTCAAGGTTTGTAAGAAGTGACGTCCCACCACTCATAATAACTCCTTTATCAATAATATCACTTGCCAATTCCGGGGGTGTCTGCTCCATAACGCCTTTTACCGCTGAAATAATATCCATCAAGGTAGACAATATTGCTTCGTTTACTTGTCCTTCGTTTAATTCAATGGTTCTGGGTAAGCCAGTTATTGCATCACGTCCCCTAATTTCCATTTTCCTTTGATCTGATACCTTTTTTTCATCCACTAATGCGTTTCCCATTTGGATTTTTATTTCTTCTGCCGTTCGCTCACCTATCAAAAGATTAAATTTCTTTTTGCAGTAGGCTGAGATTGCCTCATCTATCTTATTTCCTCCCACTCTTACCGAATGATGCACCACTACTCCTCCTAGGGAAATAACTGCAGCCTCTGTTGAACCTCCTCCTATATCAACTATCATATGCCCTGCAGGCTGCGCAATAGGAACTTTTGCCCCAATTGCTGCTGCCAAAGGCTCTTCAATTAAATAGGCAACTCGTGCACCTGCCGCCATTGTTGCATCTAAAACCGCCCTTCTTTCAACCTGAGTTACGCCAGATGGTATACAAATCATAACTTCGGGTTTAAAAAAGTAGGATTTGCCCGCCGCTTTATCTATAAAATAAGAGAGCATAGCTTCAGTTATTGTGTAGTCTGCAATTACTCCATCCCTCAGGGGTCTCATTGCTACAATATTTCCTGGGGTTCGTCCAAGCATTTCTTTTGCTTCTTTTCCAACTGCAACAACTCGGTTTTCTTCGGCTGTTACAGCTACTACTGTTGGCTCATTTAATACAATTCCCTCACCTGCCAGATAAACAAGCGTGTTTGCCGTGCCCAAATCAATTCCAACTCGCTTAGATAATGCCATCGTAAAATTGTAAATAGTAAATAATAGATTGTAAATTTACCATAAAAGCATCAGACTATTACTCATCTCTATCATTTAATGCTCTAGCTTCGATACAAGGATTATAACACCCAATTCTTAACTTGCAAGTGGCCAGGTAGGGTTGTATAATGCGCTAACTTATGCGAAAACAGCTTCTTATTTCATTTGGGGTTATTGCGATTCTTCTTGCTGCTACTGCAGCAGTAATTCTTTATGGACGAGGCTATAGATTTGGCCTAGACGGTGGCACTCCAAGAGTCGCAGGAACGGGACTTTTAGTTGCAACAAGTACTCCCAACGGAGCCCAAGTTTTTGTAAACGGAGAGCTTGCAACTGCTACAGATACAACCATTAATTTAACCCCAGGGCAGTACGAAGTGCGGATTTACAAGGACGGTTATTTTGAGTGGAAAAAGAAAATAGAAATTAAAAAAGAAGTAGTAAGCAAGGCAGATGCATTTCTTATTCCAACTGCTCCAAAGCTTGAAAGCATAACAAACATTGGAGTTTTAAATCCCGTACTTGACGCATCAAAAACTCTGCTCGCTTATTCTGTTGCATCACAGTCTGCTGAAAGAAACGGAATATATGTACTCGATATGACATTGCGGCCCATTTTAACGCTTCAAAATGCTTCTACGCAGATCGCAAATGAGCTTGGCATCAATCTTTTTTCCGAAGCCAAACTTAGCTGGTCACCGGATAGTAAACAGCTTCTAGCAGGCTTTGAGAGCCCAATTGAAGCCAATTTTCTTCTTTCCGCTGACTCATTAAATACAAACCCTGTAAATGTAACTCTTACCTTAGATACATTAAACGCAACCTGGGAGGAGCTAAGAGGCGAAAAAGAAGATGCAAGAATTGCAGGGCTCAAGAAAAACGTAAGACAAGTTGTATCAAAGTACTTTAAGGTATTAGACTGGGCACCCGATGATACAAAAATACTCTACACTGCCTCTGTTTCGGGGACTCTAGATCCTTTAATAGTACCTCCATTAATAGGTACAAACTCAACGGCGGAGACTAGAAATATCGAAAAAGACGCCGTATATGTTTACGACATAAAAGAGGACAAAAATTACAAAGTATTGGACAATTTGCCTAAAGTAGATTTGGGCTCGCCTCTTCCCTTAAGCTGGTACCCGGATTCTAAGCATTTGGTTTATGTTCACAATGGGAAAATCGACATTATGGAATTCGACGCACAAAATCAAACAACTGTTTATGCGGGTCCGTTTGTGGATAACTTTGTTTTCTCGTGGCCAGGAGCTAGTAAATTGGTTATTTTAACAAACTTAGGAAATTTGGCAATTACTCCAAACCTTTACACAATCAGCCTCAAGTAGTGAGAACTTAAGCTTTGTTGTATTTTGTTAGTGCTTCCTACTTTTTGAGGATTTTTGGAGAAACATTAGGATCTTGAGGCCTACGTGAGAATCTTTCTACTGACCCACTACGTTTGATCCCTGTAAATTCATCGATTTCAGAATTGGATGGTCTTCTTGAGGTTAAAACTACACCTTCTGGTATTGGATCTCCTAATTTGAGCGGATCCGCCTCGCCTCTGGCTAATTTGTCTTTTGGTAATACATTTTTGAGAGCTTCCCGTTCTTCCCTTTCTCTAAGTTTACGGTCTAAATGCTCTCTTTCCCTTTGTCTTTCTTCACGAGCAGCTTGTTCGCTTAAATCGGCTTTCTCCTGCATTCTCCTCAAATCTTCTCGTCTTCTTTCGGCAGCCTCTCTTTCTTCTCTTTCCCATTTAACGGTTGTGTTTCTATATAAATCCTTGGAAGCTGGTTTTTTAGGAAATCCGGGGACTCGAAACTCAGGTTTGTTCAAGGGTTCTAAGGGAAGTTTATCTTTTCCTTCTTCGGCCATACTTTTACTATAGCTTTCTGTATTCATTTGTCAAGTTCTAACCTATTATTCTTATGCTGCTTTTTTAGCTTTTGCCACCAATTCAGCTTGCTTTTCGTCTGTAAATATTCCGGTATCGTTAAGAAACTTATTTAGAGCTAGTATTAAGCTTGCTCCCCGCTCGAATTTCTGCTCTTTAAGTCTTTTAGCAAGAGAGATTAATGTATCAGGTTGCGGTATTGGATCAAGGCTAAGCGGAATTTGTTCATCATCAAGCAAAAAATTACCCGCTACATTAAGAAATTGAGAGCTTGAATAAAAATCTCTATCTTTTCGTGCTAGTTCAGCCAATTTTCCTAATTCTGCTGCCATTTAAAGGCTTCTCCCGTGATCATTAATTAGAGGTTTTTGTGGAGTTTTTGGATTTCTTGTTAGTTTTCGTTTGACTTCTCTTCCTGTTTTAAAAAGCGCAAACCTGAGAGAGCTATCTTCCATAGCACTTTCTCTTTGATTTTCATCTGGAATTTGTCTGCCGTAAACTGATCTTGGCTCAATCTCACTCATATACTAAAATCCCGCTTTCGCGGGAATTATAGCAGAACCAACTTAGTTGTCAATTATCTTGCAGCAACTCTTCTTCCTCTTCTGTTTTGAATCATCCACTTAGGGATTGAAACATTTTCAAATACCGTCTGAGCCTGCATTTGAGCAGGTTTGTCAGGGGAAGTTTGAAGTTCTGAAGAGATTCTTAGTTCTCTGACCAGTTCTCTTCCTGGCATATTTTACCTCCTTTTCAACAAACTAAAAGTGTATCAAAGGTAGTCAAACTTGTCAAGTTTTAGGAGTTTATGAGGGTGAAAACCTTATTTTCTGTGAAAACTTCAAGTATTTATATGCTTACCCTGATCTTTAGGCCAAATTTCGCCCGAGCTGAATCGCAAAGCTCTTCTTGAAGGCATGCCCTTTTGATATCCATCTGGATAAACAATTAGCGTCTCTCGTTTAGATATGTCCTGCCTCCCATAACCCGAACTTAAATCAATGGTTCTAATTCTTCGTCTTTTCCAATAATTCCTTCTTAGCTTACCTTTTAAAAAGTCTGCCTCAAGAACTAACTGTTTTAGACGTCCCAAGGTATCAACTTTAGTTACTCTGACCTTTAATTTTCCTAACTCCGTATCGTACTCACCGTTTTTGTCGGAAATATGAATCATTGTTGATTCTGGTTGGTGATTTATTCTTCGATAGATTTCTAGCTCTGACATAAGCAGGGATTATAGCAAAGGCACGGATAAAGTCAAGAACAAAGTAACTAGTTCTCGGATTGAGTTTTAAATTGATTGTTTTTAGTAAAAATAGTTTTTGCCTTATTCAAAACATCTTCCCACGTTGGGCAGGCTATAATTTTTTTTGAGTTAAACTTTTGTCGCGGAATATCGTATAAAAATATAAATCCTTTATACGTCTTGGGCAGGTATTTAATAAGACTTGAATTGTCATCCACAATCCCCAACACTTTTGGATACAGTTTTAAGAGCATTTTCGCCTTCCAGCGTGTACCTTCCTCATAAGGAAGACTCGATGGTCTTGCGATTATTTCCGCTTTTGGGAATTTATGCTTTTCCAGCCAGCGTTTTGTCCCTTGTATTACATTTTTTGGCCTAACCGTTAAATAACAAGCGATTGGTATAATTTTATTTAATTTATTGACTGCGTTGTTTGCGTTTGCAATTAAGGGGAGATTTTTCTGTATTTCGTTAGAGCTCCGGGCATTTTCCATCCACTTTTCTGCTTCTTTTGTCTGCCAGTGCGGATACTTTTGGATGAGTCTGTATTTTAAGAATATCTCTCTTGCAGATAATTTTTGTGGGTTTCCAAAATTTTTGGAAAGCTCTTCAACCCAATAGCCAGCAGTAAAAGATAGTGTTTCATCTATATCTAGAGCCAAACCTTGAATTTGTTGATTTTTAAAACTTATCATTTTGGCTTTGCAAACACCAAAAGGCGTTGGAATGTGGTTCCGGGAGGCCAGCAGGTTTGCAAAATTAGAGTTTCGCTTCCCTGTTTTTGCGCATCAATAATATGAGAGATGTCATTTGGATTAACTATTTTTGACTCACTGACAATGTAATCATGTCTTACTCCTTGATAAAAAACCGTTATTTCATCCCCTGCTGCCAAATCTTTAAGCAGATAGAAAACTGCGTTATAGCGGCCTACGTCCCAGAAATTGTCTGTTGAATGGGCAAAAAGATAAATATTGCCTAAAAGTCCGGGGAAAACTGTACCCCTGGCATGAGCCACACCTTGCAGCAGAATTTTTTGGTATTCCTGCTCGTTTGTTGGGTCGACATTTGGAAAAATTCTTGCCGCAGCGCCGATTTTGGGAATAACAATGCTAAAGTCTGTATCTGGAGCCACCAAAACCTGTTCACGCGCCCCCAACAAAACATCTGCAAAACTGTCTATGCCTTGCGGGGGAATTGGAGTTGGAGTTGGCTCAAGTTGATTTTCTTGAACAGGTATTTCTTCTTGTGCCCCAGCTGAGGGTTCTGCGACTGTAAAAGTTACTCCCCTCGCCGACAAAATTCTAAAATTGAGTTCGTAATAAAGAGCCGGTCCAAACGTAGCAAGAATTCCATAAATTGCAAAAAGCACCAAAAAATTTCCGGCCGTTCGAAGAACAATAAATTTTATTACCTCTTTTCTTTTCATTAAGTCGGGGTGCTGGGAATTGAACCCAGTGTCTCATCGTCCCGAACGATGCGTGATACCGATTCACTACACCCCGCAAGTACCCCTAGACGGAATTGAACCATCATCTCGCCCTTAGGACGGGCTTGCTCTATCCGTTGAGCTATAGGGGCTCGCAAGTATTTTATCACAAAAAATAATTTCCCCTCTTGAAAAAAACTTACTCAAGTGAGATTATATTTTGGTGGAAAAACTAACTAAGGCACAAAAGAAAGCACTACAGAAAAGCGAGTGGCAAAAAGAAGCTGAAGCTGCTGCTCGAAAAGAACAGATGAAAAAATTCGGGCTTTGGGGGGCAGTTGCAGTTTTGGTAGGAATTGCAATTTTTGGCCTTGCGCTTTTTGTAAATAAATCCCCTACTTCCTCAATTGACACAAGCCAAACTGTTCCAATGAGTAGCGAATATGACATTGTACTTGGTAATAAGAATTCCAAAGTAAGTTTAATTGAATACTCGGACTTACAATGCCCGGCCTGCGCTTCATATCACCCTCTTGTTAAGCAAATTCTTACCGAGTATCCGAATGTCAGATACGTTTACAGAAATTTTCCTTTGACAAATATCCATCCTAATGCTCAAATTGCAGCCCAAGCCGGATACGCAGCAAACCTTCAGGGAAAATTCTGGGAAATGGCAGATGCTTTATTTACCAATCAACCAGATTGGGAAAAGTCACCTAGTCCACAGACTATTTTTGTAAATTACGCTCAAAAACTGGGGTTGAATGCAGAAAAATTTACTACAGATATGAACTCGCAAGAAGCAAAAAAATTTGTTTCCGAATCGGAAAAGCAGGCAATTTCCGCAGGAATTAATTCAACGCCAAGTTTCTTTCTAAACGGGGCAAGAATCACTGCAAGTAGCTACGAAGACTTTAAAAAGTTAATTGATGATGCCTTTGAAAAATAAGTTTATTATTTATTCCGCAATTATTGCATTTTTAGGATTTTTAGATGCAACTTACTTAACCCTAGTACATTTTAGAAATACAATTCCTCCTTGCACAATCGGCAATTGCGAAACCGTACTAACAAGTCAGTACGCGGTTATTTTGGGCATTCCTACCGCACTTTTAGGCTCGCTTTTCTATTTAAGTGTTATATTAGTGTGTCTTTTGATAATGACGAACTATAAGAAGATTTTTCATCAGGCCTATTATTTATTGGCTGCAACCGGACTAATAGTTTCGGCAATTCTACTAGGAATTCAGGCGTTCGTTTTGCACGCTTTCTGCCAATACTGTCTTCTTTCCGCAGCAACCTCAACCGGTATTGCAATACTGGCATATCTTCACTATCGCGAACAAAAAAACTCTTGACGATATATACGCACATCCGTATAATCCTTGGATGGAAAGAAATCCTCTTGGCCTATTGGGGCAGGATTACGAAGCAAGAAAAGCAGAGATGCTACAAACTCTAAATCCTCAGCAAAAAGGGGTTTTTACTCTGCTTGAAAACTTATACTCACTAACCCAGGAAGGAAGTGGTATAACCCATGAAGTATGGTTTAACCATAGCTTGAAAACAGATAGAATTTTGAGCGATGTTGTAAAAGGCAAAATAAGCTCGTTGCCAATTCCGGGAACCTTTCATCATCTCCCTGGTTATGAAAGGCTAATTTGGAGAGTTACCCAGTTTTCAGGCGATTACACTGCTTTGTTTATGATTAAAATGATGTTTTATAAAGATGCCATGTATTTGCATGCAGATCAAGGACAATTGAGACATGTAAGTGAAATAGCTCAAAGACTTGTAAGAGATATACCCTATCCTATTGTTTTTAAAGATGGAGAAGGATTTCGCTATGAAAATCCTGCCTATCTTTCGGCAAATACTCCGTCTTAATAGTTGTGGATTTCTGAAGGGGTAAACCAAAGACCAATTTCAAATTCTGCTTCCTCGCGCGTTGCCGAAATATGAATCAGATTTGTAACTGCTCTTTTTTCTTCGTTTGCATAAGCAGCGCTGTCTGTTGAAAAGTCTCCCCGGATTGTCCCCGGAGCTGCTCCCACGGGCATTGTGGAGCCCGCTAAAGCAACAACATTATCTACTGCGTGCCTACCTTCTACTACCATTGCTACAACTGGCGTAGAGGTCATAAAGTCCAAGAGCCAGCCGACAACTACTTTTCCAACTTTTTCAGCCGTCTCGGTGCCGAATTCCTTTTTTACATCTTTACCATATTTTTTGTAAGTATCGATTGTTTTGCCTCCAATTCGCTCCAAAGTTGAAGTTTTATCGGTTGCATAATGCTTGTCTAGCAACTTTCTGTCTGCCTGTACCATTTTCATAGCAGCTATTCGAAGTCCCATACGTTCAAATCTGTGGATTATCTCCCCCATTATTCCACGTTTTACGGCATCCGGCTTAAGAAGTACTAATGTCTTTTCCATCACCGCTAATTTTAAAGCGTAAAAGCGAAAATGTAAATAGAAAGAATGTAATAACATTGTTATAACCGATTCATAACAAAATTTGACTTACACTTGTTTCAGCCTTATAATCCCATTCCTATGCCAGCTAGACAAGAAACAAAAATCCCACCTGAAATAGAAACTCACTTTAGAGGAATAGCTTATTTTTTTTCTGAAACTGGATCCGAGGGAGGCTCATGGGCATTTATGGATGAAAGATTCACAAATCAAAAAACATGGGATTACGCCGGACTTCATGTCTTACATGATGGTGATAAATTGACTATTTTTGATAAAGAAAATCCCGATAATGTACTTTGGCAAGGAGTAATAGAACTAACTGAGCAAACTAATTTCGAGGAAGATGTTTTCGGTTACTGGATACACAATACCCAAAAAGGCACTGATAAGGAACAATGGGGCAGATGGTTTATTAATGAAAATCCTGCAGAGCTTGAGCTTGGAAAAAAATCTATCGAAATTATAAGAAAGCTTAAAGCCAAAAAAAATTAAAGCTTAAGTAGTTTTTCGAAATGGGCTTTGTCTTTAAATTTTCCGATTATTGCCAAATTTAAGGTTTCCTTTTTAAAGTATTTTTTGGCAACTTCCTCAACTTCTTCCATTGTTACCTTCATAATCTTATCAATTAAGTCTTCCGGTGTTTCCATTTGCTTTTCTAAAAGCTCGTTTTGAGCGTAAAATGCAGCCATAAAACGGCTATCTTCCTCTTCCAAAACTAAATGCCCTTTTATGTATTCTTTGGATTTTGCAAGTTCAGTTTTGGTTATTTCAGCTTTCCCACTTGCGAATTTAGAATATTCCTCAATTATTACTTTGATTCCGTCTTCTATTCTTTTTGGGTCAAGTCCAGCAGTTGAGACTATATTTCCAACGTCCTGATAATTTTCCGAGCCTGTTCTAACGTAGTACGCTAAGCCTCTTTTTTCTCTAACTTCGCTAAATAATCGTGAGCTCATTCCCCCACCAAGAATTGAACCAAGAACCGATAATGCATATCTATCCGGATGCTCCAGCGCTACTGTTCGAAAACCTAGGGCTATATGAACCTGTTCAGTATCTTTATGTTTTATATAAAGAGATGGTTTGACCTGGTTTTCATCTACTTTGTTATAACTAACTGTATCAAAGCTAGGCATCTTGCCGAAATAATTTACCGCCATAGCCTCAATTTTTTCAGGAATTATTCCCCCAGCAACAACTACAACTATGTTTTTTGCGCTGTACAAACTAGACAAGTAGTCGACAAAATCCTGCCTAGTAATGTTTCTAATTACATCTTTTCTTCCTGCAATATCCCATCCCATGGGCGTATCTCCATACAAAAGACTTTCATAAACATCGCCAATTTTTCTGCTTGGAGTATCTTCGTATAAGTTGATTTCCTCAAGTATTACTCCCCTTTCTTTTTCTATCTCCAAAGCATCTAGTTTTGAATTTTGGAGCATGTCGGATAAAACATCCAAGCAAAGTTCTGCATGGTTTTTTGCTGCTTTTACAAAATATCCCGTTACTTCTTTGCTTGTAAAAGCATTAAATTCGCCTCCAATTCCGTCTATCATGCTTGCAATTTCCATAGCCGAAGGTCTTTTGTTCGTTCCTTTAAAGGCCATATGTTCTAAAAAGTGGGAGATTCCGTTGTTTTTTGTGGTTTCGTATCTTGATCCTGCTCCAACCATTGCCATAACTGTTGCACTTTCAAATGAAGGCATAGGAATTGTGAGGACTCGCAGGCCATTTTCCAAAACTCTTCTTGTGTAGTTCATAGAAGCATTATTATAACGGAAAAGTTAGGGGTTTTGAATAGGTCAAAATCTGTTCAAATTTGACTTCTAAGCAGATCGTGGTATACTATCGGATATTATGAGTTCGGAAAGAATTTTTGATTTGAATCTAATAGAAAAAGATTATGCTGTAGCTAAGGGCGGGGTTAACGCTGATGTAGTTAAGGCAATGGAGGAATATCTTTCCGTACTACAGAATCAGGAGACAAGAATAGCAAAACATGAAAGCGCTTACAAAGCATTGGATTGGATTGCCGATAGATCTAATTCAATCAGAAATCTTCTAAGGTTGGGTAAATTAGCTGCGACAACAGGTGCATTCTTGTATACAATTGACGCAGGAAACCGTGGTAATACGACTGAATTCCTTGCAGGACTTGCAGTTACTACAACCTCTTTTGCAATATCATTAGCCACGGAAGAATTATAACGGAAAATAATTTCTACATCTTCTCCGGAGCGGATATTCCGAGTAAGTCCAGTGTATTTCTTAGCGTGATTTGAGTTGCCTTGAGTAAAGCGAGTCGGGCATTTTTGAGCTCACTTTCCACTGAAAGCACTTGTTGTTTTTCGTAAAACCGGTGGAATGAAGTCGCAAGCTCTACAGAGTAATTTGTAATTAAATTGACGGCAAAATTTTGCGCGACCGTTTCAACTAGCGTTGGTAGCTGCAAAAGAAGCCTCATCAACTCCAGCTCCTCTTTTTCTTTGAGTTTTGAACCTAAATCATCAGTTTTAAGTTTTAAATTTTCAGTTTTAAGTTTAGCGAATATGCTCGCTATTCGTGTGTATGCATACTGAACATAGAAAACAGGATTTTCAGCTGCCCTCTTCTTTGCCAACTCAATGTCAAAATCTATATGGCTTTGATTATTTTGCGAGACAAGAAAAAATCTGAAAGCATCTTTACCGACTTCCTGCAAAACCTCTTTTGCTGTAACAAAAGTCCCTTCCCTTTTGCTCATTTTGAGAGATTCTGAACCTTGTTTTAGCCTAACAAACTGGTATAAGACAACTTTTAAACTGTCCGGATTATGCCCTAATGCTTTTGCAACAGCGAAAAGTTTGGGAACATGTCCACTGTGGTTTACTCCTAAAACATCAATTGCAATATCGTTTTCAGACAGCTTTTGGTTGTGGTAAACAATATCAGACGCAAAGTATGTATATTCTCCGTTCGATTTTCTAACAACCGTTTCTCTGTCTTTTAAATACTGGTCACTCGGAGCAAACCATAAAGCTCCTTCATTCTCTTTTAAAGAGTTTTTGAGCCTGTCAAGCGTTTTTGATACGTCTTTTCGTAGTTCGGACTCTTTTGTAATTTTATCAAAATTAATTCCCATTAGTTTGCAATCTTCTAAAATTTGCTCAAGCATAATTTCAACTGCGATTTTGCCCGCTTCTTTCATAAATTCTTCTTTAGAAAGTTTTGAGTTGTGGAGCTTTGTATTAACTTCTTTGGCCAAATCGTAAACATATTCTCCCCTATACTGAAGTTCATAATCTTTTGGTTTATCTGACGGATTGAGCAAGTAATAAATGGTTTCTCCCAGTTTTTCTACCTGTCCTCCTATATCGTTGTGCAAATACTCGCGGCTGACGCGGTAGCCCGCTTTCTGCATTATGTTTGCAATAATATCTCCAAGAGGCCCGCCCCTTGCGTTTCCAATATGTAAAGGCCCCGTTGGATTTGCGGATACATATTCTACGCTTGCTTTTTTACCTTTGCCCAAATCAATTGAGCCATATAGATCATCTTCTTTAATAATATTTTGAACCCGAGAAGAAAGATACTCTTGTGAAAACCAAAAGTTAATGAAGCCGGGAGCTGCAATCTCTATTTTTGAAATTAAACTAGAATCTATTTTAAGCTTTTCCGAGATCTCTTTGGCTAACTCCATCGGGTTTCTATCGAGTGTTTTTGCCAAAGCAAGGGCAATATTTGAGCTCAAATCTCCATGTGTTTTATTTTTTGGAACCTCGACTTTAAAATTAGGTTCTTTTACGCCCATTTCCGAGGCTAAACCCGATAAAATTGAGTATAATTTTTTTGTCACAAAAACTCCTTTAATCATCATTCTATCACATTCAAATGAACAACTTCCCTGCACTTGAAATGGCCTTGAAGATGTTGTATGATACACATATATACTATAAGCTGAAAATGCTTATATAATATGAGCGGATTATTTACATTTTTATTTTCTATTTGGCTAGGGTACGTGTTTTTTCTTTATTTCTCTCATCCCGAGAAAAAGAAACATAAGCTCCCCAGGGTTCAAGTATGGAAAATAGAGCTTTCTCCAAATTTAAGAATACATTCAAGGAGTAAAATTTATCATATCCACCATTGGCTAATATTGACATTAATAACAGGAATAACTCTGATTAATTATGAAGGATTCCAGTATCTGTCAATAATTAATGGCATAGCAATTGGAGGGATAATTCAAGGGCTTCGATATCCCGACAGGTTCAAATTTAGACATCACAAAACAGCTACTGCTCAATTTACCCAGTAACTATTGCCATCCGATACTACTTCCACTTCACCATTTAAGTCAGTTCGCAAAGTTTTAACATTATGTTTTTTTAAAAGCTCAAGGCTTAAAGACGCAGGATGACCATAATTATTGTGTTTTCCAACCGAAATTATAGCTAAATTAGGCATTGTTTCGTTTAAAAATATATCGCTCATTCCAGTTTTTGAACCATGATGAGGGACTTTTAAAACATTAACTTTTCCTATTTTTTGGGTGTCCAAAATATTTGCGCCGACATCCCCTGTTAAAAGAGCGCTGAAGTTCCCAAAGGTAAGTCTTCCCACGACCGAATTGTCATTTACGGTTCCGCCGTTAAAACTTTTATCCGGCCATAAAAAGCTAAATTCGGTTTTCCCGAAAATTATTTTTTCACCACTAAAATAATACTCTGTAGTTATGTTTTTCTGCCTTAATTTACTCTGTAATAGTTTGTAAGCTGCAGTTTGCTTGGGGAAATCAACCGTTGCATAATGTATCACTTTGTAGCTGTCAATGATATGAGTGACACCGCGCAAGTGGTCGGCGTCCGGATTAGTTAAAATCATAACCTCAATAGTTCTGTCCCAAAAAGGCATATGCTTAGAAAGACAATCTAAAATACGATTGTCAGGGCCTCCATCCACTATTAAATCCGCCCCGTTATCTGCTCTTATATAAATCCCATCGCCCTGGCCAATGTCGCAAACGACCATATGAAGTCTGCCGTCAGATAAACTAAAGCTTTGGTAAATAAACAACAAACCCAAAGCTGCAATGCTAAGAAAAAGAACGCTTATGTATCTTTTCATAAAAAAACAAAACTGCAGCAGCAAGTATAAAATAATAAGCAAGACTGAATTGCCAGGAAAAACTCGAAAATGTCAAAATTGCGGTAGTTGAGGCAAAAAACTCTACTACCGTTCTAAAAAAGAGCAAAAAAGGAAGTGCAATGTACAAAAACAAACTCGCAAAAAGCGGCAAAATAAAAACAAAAACCGCCGAAATCATGCCTAAAATTGTGAGGATTGGAATAGTCCACAATACAAAAGCGTTTGTAAATATAGAAAGAACCGAATAGGCTCCAAAATTTGCAATTAAAATTGGCAAAGTAGCAAGCTGGGCTGAAATTGTGACAATAAATACCTCGGTAAAACTATTTGTAAAGCGCGAAAAAAGCATAGGGATGAAAAGAATTCCCAAGGTTGCAGCAACGCTTAACTGAAAACCGATACTAATTAAAAATTCCGGCCACAAGAATAGCATTAAAATTACTGTCAGAAACAAAATGTGGGCACTCTCTTTTTGCTTTCCGATGATTTGTGCTCCAAATACAATTGAACCCATTATTGCAGCGCGCACAATAGAGGCCTCAAAGCCTGCTAGAATCACGTAAAAAGCGATTCCTCCTATTGCTGCTACTATTGCAATTTGTCTTTTTAAAAACAAAATAAAAAAATAAAAAAGAAATCCCGATACCATAGTTACATTCATGCCCGAAGCTGCTACAACGTGCATTACGCCCGTTTGTTGTATCTGATCAAGAAACTGCTTTGGTATATTGTCTTTAATACCAAAAACTATTCCAAGCAAAAGTCCTGCAGAAACATTATCCAAATGTTGCTTAAAATAATCAATTATATGTTGGCGAATAGAATATATGACTGCTAAAAATGGGGACTTTTCACTACTTTTAGGCTCGATTATTGGATAATCTATTGTGAAAATATTATCACCACTATCTAGCAGTTTATTATTTAGTCTGCCAGAAATTAAAACTATATCTCCGTAAGACAGCTGCATATCTACGGGTAATTTGAGTAGCGCGCCGGTAGTAGGAGAGATATTTACCCACAAAGTCTGATAGTTATTAAAGCTTTTAGGAGAGGTGTTTACTGTTGTTTTGAAAATAACCTGTTGTTTATCGGCAAATGTCGGCTGGTTTGAATAAAATAAAAATAAACGAGCAGCAACTAATAAGACAAGCAGTAAATAAAAAAGGAGCAGACTTTTCACAAAGTGGTTATTTTATCTTTTATCTTCTCAAAGGTTGATTGCCCGACAATTTTTTTGTCTAAAAGGTCATTTATTGAGTTATATGGCCTGTTATCTATTATTTTCGTACTTGTTACCGGACCTATGCCGGGAAGCGTGTCTAATTCGCTACTTGATGCTGTATTTATGTTTATAAGAGCTGTTGAGTTGCTTTCAACGTCTTGAATTACAGAAATAGTTCCGGTCTCTCCCAATTTTGGAATATATATTTTTTGTCCATTTGTAAGTTTTAAGGCCAAATTCAAATTTTTTGCCATCCATTCCCTATCTGCGTCCTCTGATGCTCCTCCTGCCGCAATTAATGCTTCCTGAACAATTGAACCTGATTTGAGCTTATATACGCCCGGTTTAACTACTGCGCCTTCGATATCAACAGCGATTTCTGCTTCTGCTTGAAGAGACTCAACGGTTTCAAATCTAACTTGAGGGGTAGAAGATTTTGACAGCAAAGATATCATACCATATGCAAAAAACATCAAAGCGATCAAAGCAAGAACTATAGGGAGCCAAAATCTTTTAAAAATAGGAGCAAGCTGCTCTTGCAAATCTTCCATTTTAAACTACAAAATTTATGAGTTTGGCTGGAATATAAATTGTTTTTTTCACGTTACCTTCAAGATATTTTTTTACTTTTTCGCCTTTTTTAGCCTCAGTTTCGACGAATTTCTTATTTTCAGCTTGGCTCATGGAAATTTGAATTGTGTCCCTGACTCTTCCGTTAACTTGTACAACAATTTGGGCGTTTTCGCGCTTTATGAATTTAGATTGAAATAAAGGGAAATTCTCTAAGTGTATAGCGTTAGCAGCTGGATTTAATAAGTGCCAAATTTCATCGGTTATATAAGGGGCAAATGGCGCAAGAAGCTTCAAAATAGCTTCATATTCCTCTTTTGACGCTCCTTTTGAACTTAAAAAGTTAAGCCAAATCATCATGGCCGATACTGCTGTATTAAAATTCAAACTTTCAAGATCTTCTCCGACTTTTTTTATTGCGGAATGCATTTGAAATAAGTCTTCATCATCTAAATCTTTATTTTTGAGGCTAAATTGTAAATCCCAAACTCTTTTTAAAAACTTATAAACTCCGGCTATTGCGTTGTCCGACCACGGAGCAGTTGCGCTGTAAGGCATCATAAAACAAATATAAAGACGCATGGTATCTGCCCCGTATTCTTTTACAAAATCATCCGGATTTACTACATTACCCCTACTTTTGCTCATTCTTGCTCCGTCAGGCCCCAAAATAACTCCGTGCTGGGCTCGTTTATTTGCAAACTCGCTAAAAGTAATCAGTCCTAAATCTTTAAAGAATTTCGTGAAAAATCGTGCGTACAAAGTGTGTCCTAGTGTGTGTTCTGAGCCTCCAAAATAAATATCAATTGGCATTAATTCTTTAACTCTTTGCTTTTCAAATGGCCCCTTGTCGTACTTAGGTGAACAGTAGCGGAAAAAGTACCAGGAGCTGTCAAAAAAAGTATCTAGCGTTTCTGCATCTCTTTTTGCTTTTCCATCGCATTTTGGGCACTTGGTATTCAACCAAGCCTCATCTGAAGCTAAAGGCGGTTTTCCTTTTGGAGTAAAATCGACTTCATATGGCAACTCAACAGGCAAATCTTCAAGCGGAACCGGAACAATTCCATCTTTTGGACAATGAATCACAGGCACAGGAGTTCCCCAATAGCGCTGACGCGAGACAGACCAATCCCGAAGATGATAATTAACTGACTTCTTGCCTTCTGGCTTGGCCTTAAATTTAGTTTCTGGGACGGGCAATTTAAACTTTTCTGCAAATTCTCTATCCCGCTGATCTGCGAAAGGAACAGCCATAATAGCGCCAGTTCCATAACCTGCCAACACGTAGTCGGAGATCCATATTGGAATTTCAGTCTTTGTTACTGGATTGACAGCCCATTCTCCTGTGAAAACTCCGGACTTAGTTCTGTCCTCTTTTCTTTGCATTTCCGTCTTTTTTTCTGCTTCTGATACATATTTCTCTATAGTTTTATATTCGCTATTTGTTTTAGAACTTTGCTCTTTTAAAATCTTTTGAACAAATGTGTGTTCGGGGGCAATAACCAGAAATGAGGCTCCATCGGTTGTTTCAGGTCTTGTTGTAAAAACGTCTATCCCCGTAGGGGAAAAACTAGGCGCATGAGCCAGTTTAAATTTGATTAACATCCCCTCTTTTTTACCGATCCAGTTATTTTGGCCTTCCTTTACCTCTTTTGGCCAATCAAAATCAGGATTATCGGGCCAGATTAATTGATCAGCATATTCTGTTATTTTTAAAAACCACTGCTCTACTTCTTTTTGAACCACTTCGGTCCCGCATCGCCAGCATTTTCCACCTTCTATATGCTCATTTGCCAAAACTGTTAAGTCTTTTGGGCACCAATTAGATAAAGCTTTTCCTCTGTATGCCAAGCCTCTTTCAAACAACTTGAGAAAAATCCACTGGTTCCATTTGTAAAAAGCAGGATCTGAAGTTATTACCTCAGCATCCCAGTTAATCATGGTTCCCATTGTTTCAAACTGCTTTTTCATGGTTTCTATATTTTTATAAGTCCAATCTTTGGGATGAATTCTATTCTTTATTGCTGCGTTTTCCGCAGGAAGACCAAAGGCGTCGAAGCCATTTGGGAAGAAAACATTATAGCCTTTCATCCTTTTATATCTTGCATGGACGTCCGGAGGCGTAAATGCAAACCAGTGTCCTAAATGTAAGTCGCCCGATGGGTATGGAAGCTCAACTAAATTGTAGTATTTTTGCCTTTTTGGATCTTCTTTGAACTTATAAACTTTTTCTTCTCGCCATTTCGCTCTCCATTTTTGCTCAATCTCGTTTGCGAAGTACTTTTTCATAAGTAGAATATAACATAAACTTGAAGTTTTGACATAAATTACATACGATTAGAGTATGAAACTTGCTGTCCAAGGCGCAACTCTTGTGCTTTCTTTTGGCGTTATTTACATCTGGCAAAACTCCCCACTTAAGGATTATACGGTCCAGCTTTTAGGGCTTTTCATAGCTTTATATCTACTGCTTGTTGCAAGAAGACGAGGTAAAACCTTTCTAAAACTTGGGCAGGAAGGCAACTTTGGCATATTTATATTAAATACGCTCGTCTTCCTTCTTATTTTTGCAACAGGAGGCCTAAACAGCCCTTTATTTTTTATAATATATTTTCTTGCTTTTGGAATTGCATTCGTCTTTGATCCTTTAACAGTTTTTATATTTATTGCAGGGTCTATCCTAATTTTTATTCCGGATTTAAACACCGGAGATTTTACTGCTAATATTTTAAAAGTGGCATCTATTGCTCTGGTGTCGCCACTTGCCTATTTTTTCGGCCGTGAATATCAAAAATCCGACCAGCAGGATGAAAAAGTTAACGCAATAGAGGAACGGGAAAAAGAAGCTGCAGATACTATTTCAAAAGACGTAGAAGAGATAATTGAGGATGAAAAAGGTATGCTTAAAGAAGAGGATTTGGAAAAGTTAAACGAAATCCTTGAAGAAACTGGAGACTTGCGAGAAGAATCTAAGGAAAATCAAGAAAAATGAAATACTTATTATTCATCATTTTAATATGGCTATATATTACTTTAATGCTATTTGGTGTATCAAGGGTTTGGGGTCAAACTCTCAAAAACGACAGTTACATCCTGCAAATGGGAAATTTAAATAGCATTGCGGGAAAACCGACGGGCTCAGGTTTTCAATTACAATTTACATCCGGACAGACTCCGAATAATCTTTTTACAGGACCCAACTATAAAGTGCGCGCAGGCTTTCAGTATATATCAAGCATAATTTACTTCAGATTTTCAATTTCTAGCACCTTGGTTGATTTTGGAGTTATTTCACCAACTTCGCCAGTTAGCCGAACCAACCAGCTAACGGTTTCAAACGGCTCGGCTTACGGTTACCAAGTTACGGTTTCGCAAAACCACGATTTAAGAGTGGATGCCAGCGGGTTTGATATTCCGGCAACTTCCTGCGACGGCGGAACGTGCACTCCAACAACTTCAGCCGCATGGACAAGTGCCTTAACTTATGGATTTGGTTATAGATGCGATAACGTTTCAGGCACAGACTGCGTAAGCGGATTTTCGGATCCGACTTATTACAAATCTTTTATATCCTCGCCTTCCGCAGTTGCAGTAATGAGTTCTACAAATGTAGGACGAAACAGAAAATCTGATATAACCTATAAAGTTAATATTTCAGGAACTCAGCCCGCAGGACTATATCGAAATATAGTAAATTATATAGCAATACCAAGTTATTAGTTTATAAAGTGAAAAGTTATAAAGTTTTTAAAGTTATTTTTAATAGTTTGAAGTTTAAAATCTTCGTATTTCTTTTACTTTCAACTTTTTACTTTCAACTTTCAACTCGAAACGCTTTCGCTCAAAGTGTTTCTTTGGGAATTTTCCCACCTGTTATGGAAATTGATGCAACTTCACCTGCCGAGGTAAAATCCAAATTTAGCCTGGAAAATCCAACAGAGCAGAGCCTTGATATTATTATTCAGCTTAAAGCCTTTAAGGCTTCAACTTCAAACAACGGACAAATTGAGATTTTAGATACATTTGAAAGCTTCCCTGACCCCCTTCTTATAAACAGAATTAAAATTAAAGATAAAGGAATATCAATAAGATCATTTACGCTTTCTCCAAAGCAGAAAAAAGAATTTGACTTCGAAGTAAATATACCACCGAATGAAGCCAAAGGAGATTATTATTTTACGGTTTTCTTTGCCACAAATCCAAAGCCCGATACGATTTCAAATTCATCTCTTGCATCAGCCGGCGTTGCAATGAATGTTCTGCTTTCAGTTGGTCCGAAAGGCGAAACTAAAGGCTTTATTGACAAATTCAGCTCCCCTTTATTTATAGACAGTGGCCCGGTTCCATTTACCGTTCAGGTTGAAAACGCAAGTGATCATTTTGTCCCAATAAATGGTGAGATTATTATTGAAAATTTATTCGGACAAAAAGTTGGAAAAGTAAAACTTTTATCTGTAAATGTTTTGGCAGGATCACAAAGATTAATACCGGATGAAACACAGATAAAAGTGGATTCAGCGGAGTTTAAAGAAATAGAAAAAACGATTACGAGCTCCAATTATCCTGTGGCAATTTGGCCTGAAAAATTTCTAATTGGCCCTTATAAAGCAAACTTAAGTCTGACATTTGGTGAAAATGGGGAAAAATTCAGCCGATCTGTTTCTTTTTTTGCATTCCCGGCAACTTATTTAGCAGTAATTTTAATAGTTTTGGGAATTGTTGTTTTTATAGTGCTTCGAGTTAAAAATAAGATAAATTAACTCTTGACTTTATGCTTTTATGATTGCATATTAGAGGTAGGGATTAAAATGGAATTTATCAAAAAACTTGCTTCTTTGCTGTTTACATTTCTATTAGCTTTTTTATTACTTGGAACAGCTAAAACCTACGCCGCAACTCTTTCTAACGTATCGGATACTTTAACTACATCCCGCCCTTCTGCTTCGGCTCCTATATCTGCTGATCAGGCCGCAAACGCAACTCAAGTAACCGTAATAGATTTGCCAACCACAGTCTATAATTCTGCGCTCTGGATTGCATCTGATAGCGCAGTTTTACTAAACGACACAGGACAAACTTTAGAGACTGCAACGGTTGCGTCTATGTCAGCCGCCAACACGCCATCTTCAAACCTAAGAACTGTTTTCTTCACAGGACAAGTAACAAATACTCACCACGCTGGCACCGCGATGTACACCTCAATTACCGCAACTCACATTATTAAATTTACGACTGTTTCATCTGTTCCAAGTGGCGGAAAAATAGTAGTGACATTCCCAGGCTCTGCAAGCAATATTTCATCGCCTTCGGCAACCACTTTCGCGTTTAACAATTTAGGCAGCTCCGCAGTTTTGTGCAATCCAACAACCGCATGCTCCGGAGGAGTTTCGGTATCTTCCCCATCTATTACGGTCACAACGGGCGCTGCGATTTCGGGCGCAACGACGGTTTATTTGGCAATAGGATGCACCGGAACAGTTTCCGCAAGCGGAATTTGCTCAACTTATGCCCCTGCTCTTATCAATCCTGTTAAAGGAGGCATAACAGCAGGAACTGCTAGCACCTGGAAAGTAACTGTTACAACTAGGAATGCCAGCGACGTAGATTTAGACACGGCAAGCGTAAAAATAGGAATAATTGAAGCAGTTCAGGTACAAGGAACTGTTGAGCCTTCTCTAACATTTACAATAACAGGTCTTGCAAACGGTACAAATATTAACTCGCAAAATGGTTCCTGCGCGGCAGGCGATACAACTAACCCTGGGACTGGTCTTGATGCGACATCGACTTTTGTAAACTTAGGCTCCTTATCAAATGGAATAATTAATATTTCAGCACAAGAACTTTCTGTATCAACAAATGGCGCATTCGGATACTCCATTACTGCAACATCTTCGGGAAGATTTATAAACCCTTCAAGCGGATTTTTCCTGACAGATAACATGAGCAGTAGCGGTTTAACTGCAGTTGATACGCCTGCTCCTGCGATATTCCCTGCAACAGGCAACGCATACTTTGGAATTCATCCTTGCGGGGCAGATGTCAACGCTACTACATGGGCTAATGCTGCAACAGATTTTTCAAGCGGTGCAAAATACTCAAATCCATTTAACACCGGCGTTAACGGATATTATGCCAATATAGCAAACTATAGCGCACCGGCTAGCGCAAGAAAGACAGAAATAGAATATGCGGCAACCGTAGGAGCAACCACTCCTGCAGGAATTTATTCAACAGTATTTACTTTTGTTGCAACTGGTAACTTTTAAAAATGAAAAATCTGCCCTTAAAATTTAAGAAAAGAGTACTTGCAACCACGCTTTTTGCTTTGGTTTTTTTAACAGTAGGGACAGCTTTTGCACAAGAACTGCAGCGAACAATTACTTTAATTAATCCAAATATTTCTCACGAGTTAAATCCCGGACAGTCCACAGAGGGAACAACCAAAATTGTAAACGAAAGCAATATTGCGCTAACTTTTAAAGTCGGCGTTCAAGATTATATTGTATCCGACAGCAAAGGAACTCCCCAGCTTCTTGCTCCAAATACTCTCAATAATAAATATTCGGCTGCATCATGGATTGTTGCTACTCCAAATGAATTTACACTACAACCCGGCGCAACACAAATAATCAGCTACTATTTGAGGGTTCCTGCCGATGCCAAACCCGGAGGCCATTATGCCGCTTTGGTATATGAGCCTATAAATCAAGAAAAAAAAGATGCAACAGGGGGAACGGTTAATACACAGCTTGGTTCGCTTTTCTACATTACAGTTGCCGGTGATGTAACTATAAAAGCAGAAGTAAGTAAGTTTTTTACCGACATGCTTGCCGAGTATGGCCCAATAAAAATTTTGACACAGATTAAAAACGCTTCCGATCTTCATATTATGCCTAAAGGAAGCATTACGGTAAGCGGGCTTTTCTTTAACGAAAGCCAGCAGCTTGACCAAAGAAATATATTCCCGGAAACGGTTAGAGATTATGAAAATACTTTCGGAAGCATGTTTATGATTGGACCGTACAACGCAAAACTGGCTGCATCATATGGCACAGATAATAATTTGCCTTTGGTCGCCTCACTTACTTTCTGGGTATTCCCGTGGAAAGTTACAATTATAATAATTCTTGTAGCCGTTGCGGTATTATTAGGCTGGAAATACTACCAAAGGAGACAAGAAAGCGGTCCTAAAGGCTCAAGCGAGGCCACAAAAGAGCCTGAAAACGCCTCGGAAAAATAATCAGTATCCTACAAAATATTGATGGTGCAAATAGTGATGTCGGTGCATTTTTGAGAGCCTCCACAAAAGTATAATAATTAGGATAATAACCGGTACTACAATCCAAATAAACCAGTAAGTGGTTAAAAGCTCCCAGATTTTTTTCAGTAAATCTTCTGTAACTGCTATAGCCTGATCTGCTTTGGATAGCGATTTTAACTCGACTTTCTTCTGCGGATCAAGTGACTTTTTGCCGTTAAGTTCCGCCTTGGCATATAACTTGTATATTCCGGCGTCGATATTTTTAAGTACAAACTGATAAAAGCCGCTTTGATCAGCCTTGGTTGTCAGGTTTTTACCTGCAAAATTAAGCGTTACAATTGCTCCAGGCATTGAATATCCCCAAGCTGTAGTTGAGCCTCCTGCTTCTATGGTTGTACGGGAAAGCCCCAGCGTAGGAGGCAAGAAAATATCGTTAATAGTAACCGAGCCAGTTGCCGGTGAGATTGTTTGGCATGAATATGACTCCCCCAAGCGTTTAAAATCATATGCATCAAAACAAAATTTAGAAAAACCCATCTTGATTAAAACTTCTGATATTCTAAAATAGCCTTTTTCATCCGCTGTAGTTGCCCGAAGATAAACTTTATTTCCATCGTATAGAACAATTGATGCGAACGGAGCAATATACCCCGTGATATTAAGGTAAAAGTCACCCAAAACTCCTGAAACTGTGGTCTTTAAGTTTCCCTGTGGCAACTTATACTGAGCTAAGCTAAAGCTTTGCAAGTTATAAAGTAGAAAGGAAAAAGTTAAAAGTACCAGCGCAAACTTTATAACTTTATGAACTTTAAAAACTTTTAACCTATTTTTGGGCATTAGCTAAATTGTATCTGCACATTGTAAAAAAAACAAATTTTAATACGTGAAATCAGATTGAAAAAAGTATAAAACTGTAAAAAAATAATTTAGGTTGAATTATCAATCCGCAAATGGCTTTTAAAAGAGTTATCACCCGCGCTTATGGTTCGCTAATATAAATATGAGTAAGAAATAAAATAAAAATTTGAATATTAATTGGGGAAATTATAATTTTAAATTGCCTTAATATTATATTCTAGGACTCAAATGATAAGTAAAGTCGTGTTATACTTTTATATATTAATTGACACTGTGTTATATATTCTAATTTTTTTCGTAGTATGTTTTAATGCGTTAAAACACTAAATATGGCCATTTTCACAAAAAAAATTGGATTTAAATGACTAGATCTTAATATATCAATATTAATTTTGCACTATACTCTAGGATATTGACAATTTTCACATAAATTTTCTATTCTATATAGTATGTATCAGAATAAACATGAACCTTTGTATAAACCGTATAATCCGTATAATTTCGTGCCTGGAGTGCTAATTTGGAATTTTTATTTCGGAAATTAGTCTCAAAATATGAATAACCTGCCTATTATACTTACGCGATTTAAAGACTATCTTTTTTCACAACCACAAACTCCTTCTAAGATTACGGTTAAAAATTATATCTCTGATATATCGCATTTCATCCGCTGGTTTGAAACTAAAACCGGAAGAACATTTTCCCCTAACTCTATTAACTTTGAATTTATCCAGGCATACAGGAATGAAAGTGCGGAGAGTTTATCTGCAAGTTCAATGGAAAGGCATGTTTCGAGCTTGCGAAAATTCTTTAAGTTCCTCAAAGATGAGGACATCATTCAAGTTAATATATTCGAACAGCAAAAGACCGAATCCGCCGAAGCCTTGGCGAAGAAGGATCCGTTTAGCCTAAAAGATTTTAAAAACTTCCTCTTTGAAGATAAATCATCACATCTTACTATAAAAAACTATATCATTGACGTTAAACAATTTATTGCTTGGGCTAAACAAGTGCTAAATACCAGTACGAGCGAGGAAATACTTGCAACCTTAAATACGGAGTTGATTAACGAATATAAGAAAAGACTAACGCAAGAGGTAGGCTTTTCGCCGGCTACTGTCAATCGAAAATTGTCTTCGCTTCGCCGCTATCTAGCCTGGGCGAACCAAGAAGGAATAACTGTAAGCAGAGATTATTCGGTTGAAAATATTTCCAAAGCAAAACAGCCTCTAAATATTCCCGAAACCCTTAGCCATAAACCCTTAGCCATTAGCCATAAAGGCTACTCGGCTTTCCCTCCCTTAAGGCTGGCTCAAAAACTTGCCAGAGCAGGCTCACTTACTTTCGACGCAATCTTAACTGCACCCCTTGCCTCATTTGCGTCTAAGGGAATCGAGGCTTTATGGAAACTAAGAGGCCAGCCTGTTTTTAAAAAAAGCGAGGCTACAGTTGCCATTAAAAACATTACTCCAAGGGATTTGCTAGGTATAAAAAATATATCTAAGAAGCTTTATGCTCCATTTGCAGTATCTACAAAGCAAATGAGCCTAATTCAAAAGCTTATTTTTCACGCTCGATATACAAGACCAAAGTGGTACATAAGATATCATTCTTATGCAATTGCTCATTACTTTAATTTTGCGGTTTTAATTATCTTTTTAGCGGTTGTGGGTTTTGGTTTATATAATGCATTTTTTGCAAAACCCCAGTCTCAGCCAACATTCGCAGCCCTACCTACTGCTCCTCCCAGAATCTTGTCCTTTCAAGGTAGGTTAACAGATATAAACGATAATCCAATTACCTCTAGCACTTTAATTCGTTATGCAATTTACAACGATATAACAGCTTCAGGCTCTGCCCTTTTGTGGCAGGAAGTTGACAGGGCAAATCCCGACACGGACGGAATTTTTAACAACATTCTAGGAAATGTTACCTCAATTCCCTCTACCCTGTTTAGCGAAAACGCTGCGCTTTATTTGGGTGTGACAATTGAATCAACAGACGAACTAACCCCACGCCAGCAGTTAGCAACCGTTGCGTATGCTGCAAATTCGGAAACTTTGCAGGGACTCCCGCCGTCAACTGCTGCAGGTGCAGGTACGAGTGACGTAGTTTTAGCACTTGATTCAAGCGGTAATTTAACAATCGGAGGCTCTGCTAATCCAACTTTTACCGCAAGTGGAGGCACATTTAAACTTTCGGGTCAGCCTCTTTTGCTTACTACGAATACTGGAACAGGCTCAAACGTACAAGTTGTTCCCGATGGGTTGGGAAAAATAGACTTACAGAAGCCTTTAGTTAATAACTCAAATTCAGGAAATATTTCAACAGTACCCGGAAGCGTACAAATAAATGATGAGTTCTCAGTTCTTGCCACAAGCTCCGGCAGAAGCGCATTTACTATTAACCAAGACTCAACCGGTCCTATTATTAGCGCATCAGCTTCAGGCATTGCCCAGTTTACAATTGATAACAGCGGAAACGAAACTTTAGCCGGAGATTCGACTCTTCAGGGCACGACTGGGCTTACTTTAAGCGGTGCAGATTCAGATTTAACCTTTACAGCCACCGGAAATCACGATATTTCAGCCTCCGGTGGTACTCTACGTTTAGGAGCGCTAACATTAACAGGAGCTGTAACGGGAAATAACCAGAGCGTAACAGGGCTTAACAACTTATCCGCGGGAGGTACTATTACATTCAGTGGATTTAACGCTAACAATAACGTACTGTATGCAACTGTATCAACAGGAGTTTTGACAGGGGCAAATACAAATACGGCAGGACAGTGTTTGCTCTCAGGCGCCTCTGCTCCGTCTTGGAGCAGCTGTCCTGCAGGTACTCCTTCTAATGAACTTTATTGGAACCAAACTGATGGAGCACTATATCCTAACAATTCAACAGTAGATTTATTAATAGGCGGACAATCAACAACTTCTGCGAAATTTGCGGTTTTAAATGTTAATAGCGGAACAACTACTGCAACAGTTTCTGGAAATTTAGTCGTATATCCAAATGCGGGAACAGGAGGGAATCTAACCGTTGGCACAGCTTCCCCTACTGACAGGGTAACAATTGCAGGCGGCGGCTTAGCCTTTACAGATGATGGGAAAGGAGTCAATTTTTACGGGGGTATATATCTTATTAAAGCAATTGGAGGAAATCTTCAAACAAATGGAACATTTCAAGGAACAACGCTTAATGGAACAACAGGAATAAATACTGGTGGTAGTGGGGGCACGCAAAGAATTGACTCCTCCGGAAATTTACTAAATATAGGAACCATTACCGCTTCTTCAACAATTACATTTTCTACTTTTACTTCGAATGGTGGTCCGTTGTATACAAATGGAAGCGGGCAGCTTGCTCAAGTTACAGCAGGGACAACTACTCAGTGTTTGCTTGGTGGAACGACTCCCAGTTTTGGGAGCTGTGCAACCGGCCAAAGTCTTGATTTCTTCTGGAACCAAACAAACGGAGCTTTGTATCCTAACAATTCAACTGTTGATCTTCTTATCGGAGGCCAAGCGACAACTAGTGCTAAATTTGCATTTACAGGACTTTCCAACTTAAGCAACCAAACTCAAGCATCAATTAGCGGACAATTAATAATTATGCCCAATAACGGTTATAGCGGGAAAGTTGGAATTGGTACGACAACACCTTCACAACTGTTAGATGTTGCAAATGGTCAAGTAGTAGTTTCCGGAAGTTTGACTACAACAGGATCAAATGTCGGCATAATAAGCGTGACCTCTACAATAACTAATAGCAATGACGCTGCCTCAGTAAGGCTGCGAAATACTTTTAACGGAGCTGGTAATATTCCCGCGGGAATAGATGTTGCACCCACGTTTGCTCCAAGCTCCAGCATTGCACTGGCAAGGGGTGGACTTTTGGCTGCATTTTTTGCTCCCCCTTCAAGTGTTACAATAACGGACGCAATTGCAGGAGACTTTGCAAATGTTTACAGTGCTGTTTCGGGAGCAGTAACAAATGGGACAACGGCAAGAATAGGTTCCCCTGTGGCCCTTGGCTCCTTGAAACCAACCACCCAATACGGTGTTCTTGTCAATAATCAAGGTTTGAGTGGGACTACAACATCTTACGGTTTGTATATAGATTCCCAATCCGGATCAAGCACTAACTACTCTGCCATATTTGCAGGAGGAAATGTGGGAATCGGAGACTCATCTCCTGCTTCCCTTTTTACAGTTGGTGACGGAGATGATTTCCAAATCAACTCAACAGGCGCTATTACAGCGGCAACAGGTATAACATCAAGCGGCACAATCACATTCTCCGCTTTTACCTCAAATGGTGGGCCTTTGTACACAAATGGAAGCGGAGTTTTAGCACAGACTACAGCAGGAACTTCATCCCAGTGTTTGCTTGGTGGGACAAGTCCGGCATTTGGATATTGTGGGACTGGAGTAACAACAGATGAATTCTGGAATCAAACATCCGGAGCTCTCTATACCAATAACAGTACTGTTGATTTCCTTTTCGGCGCTCAAGCCACTAGCTCTGCCACATTTCGCTTAATAGGAGCAGGAGGGAAATTCCAGGGGACAAATCCGGTTGCAAGTATTTCTGCTCATACTTCATTCGCAGCGCTTGTTGTTGATAACGATAAAACAGGCGATCTAATTACCGCAAGTAACAGTGGTGTAGCCAGATTTGTAGTTAAAGGGCAAGGAAATGTGGGAATTGGGCATAGTAATCCAATTTCGCAATTATATGTCACAAGACCTCTTTTAGCAGGTGCAACTGGTAAGGCTTTGGCTATATTTGACCAGATAGAAAATCAAGATATTATCGCGGCAAGTAAATCAGGGATTACGCAATTTAGAATTGATAGCAGCGGGAATACTTATAGTTCGCAATATTATGACATTAACGATTCTACCTACTTTTTAGACCCTGCCGGTGGAACGTCGCTTATAACAAGTGGCGTATTTCAAATCGCAGGCTCAACTGCTGTTGCATATAACAGAATTGGGACTGCAACAGCCGGCGGAGCAAATGTTGGCGCGAGCAACGATCTTCTTGTATCAGACGCGCTTGAGGTAGATGGATTGATTTACGCAGACGGAGGAATTGATACTACTTTTACAGCTGGCTCCGTAGTTTTTGCAGGAACAAGCGGAGTTTTGGCAGAAGACAACAGCAATATTTTTTATAATGACTCTAGCAATTTATTTGGATTAGGAACAGCAACGCCAATTTCTGTGCTCCACGCCACTCGACCATTATCAGTGCAAGTAACGGGGAAAGCATTGGCGATTTTTGACCAGTTAGAAAATCAGGATTTACTAACTGCTTCAAGCTCTGGAACAACTAAATTTAAAATAGAAAATGGAGGCTCTGTAGATATATTTTCATCTGCAACTGATGATTCTATCTTCAGAGTTGCAGCAAACTCAACAGCAAATTATATACAGTCGGGATCTGCTCTTACTAGCGGTAGCGCAAAGGATTTATATTTTTCAAGTATTTTTGGGGCCACAGTATGGGCTCAGATTAAATCTGATGGCTTGTTTGTCATAGGAAACATATCCACTGATGGTGATATCGCTACTACAGCAGAAGAATTGTATGTTGAAGGGGATATTGAAACAAATGCAAATTTACGAGTAGACGGAACTGGCGGTATAACTGTTGCAGGCGCTGCAACAACAGGCCTTAACTTTACTAATACAGGAGTTACTACAGATATTAATCTTCAGAATGGTGAAACGATTGATAATAATACCAACGGATTCATTAAATTTACAGGGAAGGCAATATTTGATAACAATGGGGGAACCGTAGATGCTGTCACGGCTGGAGCATCTGATGTTCATATTGGCTCCCAGATAGCCTCAGCCGGAACTGCAGGTGAAGTCTCTAGATTAACTCTTCAGCCTTATGGTTGGCTCGACGGACCGTTTCATCTTGTGGCACGAGACACTGCCTCTTCAGCTTTTATTGACTGGAGATATGATGCTACGAATTTGCTGACAATTGAATACAACGGTAATGTGGGGATCGGAGATACATCACCGGCAGCTCTCTTCACGGTTGGAAACGGAGATGACTTCCAGGTAAGTTCAACTGGAAACATTTCAAGTAATGCTACCGGAACAGCTTTCACTCTCTCAGGCGCAGCTACAACTGCGATAAGCATTTCAAACACCGGGGTTACCACAGACATTAATCTTCAAAATGGTGAAACGATTGATAATAATACCAACGGGACAATCAGTTTTACAGCTACGACAGGCGCCTTTTCAGGCGCCTTAACAGTAGACGGCGGCGCTATTTTTAATGCTACTGTTGACAGCGCAACAGACGTTGACATTTCCTATAACCGCAGTTCAAGCGCATGCGCAAGCTGCTGGGTATTAGCAGTAGAAAATACAAACACAAATGCCAACCAGAATGTAATGCTAATTCAGGCAGGAGTTGCTGACAGTACCGCGAATACTTGGTTTGTAGCTTTTCGCGATAGCGATGAGGTTAACCAGGGGAATATAGAAGGATGTGCGGGTAATTGTACCTTTTTTGAAACATCCTCAGATGCAAGATTAAAGAAGGATATAGTAAACACTCATTTTACCATAGATGATTTAATGAAAATTAAAGTTAGAGATTTCACATGGATCTCTGATGAATCACGAGTAACTGGTTTTATAGCACAGGAATTGTATGAAGCTTATGAATTTGCAGTCTCCCCTGGAACAAATGGGGATGATTTTAAAAGTAATCCATGGGGAATAGATTATGGAAGGATAACCCCTTTAATCGTCAAGGGTGTACAGGACCAGCAACTTCAGATAGAAGGCCAAAAAACAAAAATGGTAAATATCGAAGCCGATCTAGCTATAAGTAACTCCGGAAATCTGAGTATTATTGAGCAGAATCCGGACCAATTTATAGTAAAAGAGTCGGGAAGAAATATAACTAGAATCGCAGGGCTTGCGGAGGCCTTTATTGGAAACATACGATCGGGCATTATTAATACAAGAAATATCGTAGTAACGGGATCGGCTAATATAGGAAGCATTACTACAAGTTCGCTAAATGTAACTGCCGATTCTGTGACTATTGCAGGTCAAAGTTTAAGAAATTATATAGCTAGAGTTGTCAATGAAACAATCACACAGCAACAATTAATTTCACCAATTGCATCAAGCGAACAGATAAGCACAAATCTGCTTAACCCGTTGGCTAAAAATCCGGATGCAAAAATTGCAATAAAACTAAATGATAACAAGGGTGAGTCGAAGCTTGAGATTCAAAACGCGAGCGGATCGGCTGTTGCATCTATTGACTCAAGCGGAAATATTAGTGCAAACAATGCCACTCTATCCGGAACACTGCGGGCTCAAAGAATAATTGCCGATCAGATAGAAGGATTAAATATACAAACGGCAACTCTTTCGGCAAATTATGTTACGAATAACTATTATACTGCTTCACAGGCAGCAACTAGTGAGCCTTTTCCAACTCTGTCAGCAAGTTCCTCCGGAACTAGTAACTATGAACTAGCATCTAGTAACTACATAAATATCGCTACTTTTTCTAGTCAACTTGCTTATGTTGATAATTTGAATTCACAGACCGCTGTATTTAGCCAAGGACTTACAACTTATGGAATTACTACCCTTTCCGATACTTCAATTGTAGGACAGCTTGCAATAAATGGGACTCTAATTTTGGCGGAAAACTCAATAAATATACTAGGTTCGGATTTAAACCTGCAACCCCTTAGACAAGGAGGAATTTCAATTATGGCGGGTTTAATTTACATCGACCCTAATGGAGATGCCAAGTTTGGAAGCGATGTTACCGTTGAGGGAACGTTATATGCTAACAACATAGGAATTAAGAATTCAGAATTAAGAATTCAGAATGAAACCGATGAAGTCCTTAAAGTTGATAGTCTGGGAAATTTAGTTGCATCAGGCGCCGGGACATTTTCTAAGCTCAATTTATCTATCGCTCAGCAGGCTTTGGCTGCCGGAAATGAAGTCTTAGCAACGGGATCTGCCGGAACAATAACACTAAAAGCTAATAAGAGCGAAATAACTGTTAAAAACACCCTTGTAACGGAGAACTCACTTATTTATGTGACACCTGTTAGTCAAACCCTGGGTCAATCACTTTATCTTTTAAGACAATTGCCGCAAGAAAGCTTTACTGTAGGAATAAGCGTGCCAGTACCAATTGATGTTAAATTCAATTTCTTGATAATAAATTAAGCAAAACAGGAATAAGCTACAGTTTATAATTTATATTTATTGGAATATTTTTATCAATTGAGTTTAAAAGCATATTATATTCAGCTGTCTTTGACCTGTTTAGGGTTATAGCTTTTTTAATATACTTAACTGCTTCTTCCTTGTTTCCTAAATTATACTCTGTTAGACCAAGTAATATATTAATTTCGTAGCTATCTGGAAATTTTTTTAATGAATTAACTAAAAGAACCTTTCCTGCCTTAGGATCCGACTTAAGTAATATGTATGCATAATTCAGCAGATTAGGTAAGATTGTCTTAGGGGAGTTTCGTAGTATTTCTTCCGCTTTTTTTTCATTTCCCCTGAAAAGTTCGATAAAAGCCAACGGACTGTCCACAATTTCATTTTTAGGTGCAATTTCCCCTACTTTTGTATAGAGTTTATATGCATCTGCGTACTGTTTATTCCCCATGTAATAGTCGGCCAGCAAGAAATAGGTTCCTGGATTTAATTTATCTACCTCAAAGTCGTGAACTGCTAAACTTTTATGGCCTAACCAATCAAATGATCTTATAAAAGTTCTGGTAGAAAGAAGCATTATTATCAGTATTGCCAACACATAAAAAATCTTTTTCGTGCCTGAATTGAATTTAATTCGGTTTAGGATAAATCCGACAAGTCCTAAAAGAGCAATAAGGGGAAGATAAAACCAGCGTTCGGCAAAAGTCGCATCTAAGGCAATAATTTGAATATGAAGAAGAAGTCCTATTACAAGAAAAGCAAGAAAAAACAAATACGGAAATGATTCTTTCTTTAATAATAGATATTTACGTATACCATATAAACTAACTACGCTAAAAAAAACTGTAATTGCAGTTAATGGCAAGTAAAAATCTTGAAAATTTACTTTTCTAACCCACCAAAGTTGTATCACCTGAAGCTTATCCGGCCAGACAAAGAGCGTTAAGTATTTATAAATAATTTTCGGAATACTGATTAATCTAGTATAAATATCTGAATCATAAGTCCAAATTGGCTTAAAAGCGGAATTAAAAGGATTAATGTTCAAAATTCCAATCCTTATAAAAACATAAACTCCAACAATTAAAGAGGAGTATATTAGATATCTGACAAAATTTGTCCTATCAAAAAGAAATTTATAAACAACTGCAATGCCGAAAAATGCAATGCCGGTTTCTTTAGAAAGTAGTGAAAGAATCAAAAAGAAAAATACCAATGCCGTGTATTTTGGTTTTTCGAAGCGTACTAGAATATTTAAAGCAATAAGTCCAAAAAATGAGTATAAAACATCTTGAAAAGCTGAAATATACAAAACTGCTTCCGAAATTGCAGGGTGAACTAGAAAAATTAAAGCCAAGATAAAACTTACATTTTTTTTGAAGAATCTAGAAAACAGAAGAAATATAAGGACAGTATTTGCAATATGGAAGATGAGCTGAGCTAGGTGAAATGGAAATGGATTATTGCCAAAAATAGTCAAAATAATATTTAATGTTACGTAGAATAAAGGTTTATAATAGCTTCCCCAAAAGTAAACAAATATCGAGGGAATTTTATCAAATCCGTAAAGCACGTTATTGTTTACAACTTGAGTCAAATCATCAATAACAAACCCATTAAATAGAGACTGAATGTAGACTAAAAAACCAATCCCAAGAAAGAGGAAGACAGTTTTTTTCATTAAGCTTATCTTCTAATATAGCACAACAGTTTTTATCCTTGACATTATATTTGACGTGCTAGATACTAATTACAAGATATCAACTACTTAGTAATGAGAGAAAAAGAAAAACTGGCTTTATTAATAGAAAAAGCATCGCTTGCCTTGCTTGGCGGACTCTTTGTAGTCTTCCCGCTTCTCTTTACTGATATAACAACCGATTTATTTATACTGCCTAAGCAAGCACTCTTAATTTTTGTCGTTTTGGCTCTATTGCTTTTATACGGAGTTAAAACTCTGATTTTGGAAAAACTTCCGGTAAGCAGAACTCCTTTTGACCTTCCAATATTACTATTTATAATAGCGCTTGGAATTTCTGCGGTTTTATCGGTTGCAAGGTTTGATTCCCTAATTAATTTTGTACCGATAATGTTTGCGGGTATTTCCTTTTACGCAATAACATACAATATAAAAAATCAGAAATCTTTTAATGCTTTAACCCTTTCTTTGATTGCGGGAGGAGCTTTGCTTTCACTCATTTCTATACTGAATTTCTTCAAACTATATGTTTTTCCCTACGATTTTGCCAAAAACCAAACTTTTACGCCACTCGGAAGCGGTCTTGACCAAACTATTTATCTGGGATTTCTTTTGCTTTTTGCAGGTTATTTTCTATTTCCTTTTTTAGGTAAATGGAAACATGTTTTGCAAAATGAAACTAGAAATTTTCATCTCATTCTTCTATCTTTATTAACCCTAATCACAATAGTTGGATTTGCTGTATCATTATATAGCACACTAAAACTTACTACTACATTAATTCTGCCCCTTGCAACCGGTTTTCAAACTGCATTTGCAGCTATTTCCCAAGACGCTCAAAGGCTTTTGACGGGCTTTTTATTTGGCGCAGGTTACGGCGAATTTGCAATCAGCTTTCTTAGATTTAAGTCTGCCGCTTTTAATCAGTTTGACAATATTTGGAACTTAACATTCTTCCGCTCCACTACTTTTGTTTTGGAACTTTTAGCAACAACCGGTTTAGTCGGACTCGCATCATTCTTATTTTTAGCATACAAAATAGTTAGAGAGAAAAAGCCTTTTATTCCTTTGGTGGTAGTAGTAGTTGCATTTTTTGTCCTTCCACTATCTTTTTTCCATTTGGTGCTATTTTTCTTCCTTCTTGGCCTTTACGCTTCCTTTAAAAACCTTACCGGAGGTGCAAATTATTCCGAACTTGAGCTTTCGTTGAATGTATCAAAACGAGGCTATTTTGTATTATCGGAAGGCGCCGGTAACGAGAGGTTTGGAAGGACGCTTTCTACCATTATATTCGTTTTAATTCTTCTTTTTACGGCATTATTTGGCTTTTTAACCTTTAATTTTGTGCAGGCAAATACTACTTTTCAAAAATCGCTCGTTTTTGCAAGAGCAAATAACGGAAACGAAACTTACAACAATCAGCTACAATCCCTTAACAGTCTAACCGGAAACTATGTAGATTCCTATCATCGGCTTTTTTCCCAAACAAACCTTGCTCTTGCAAATTCTCTTTCTAGCTCAATTCCGCAAGGCTCGTCCCCTTCTGCCCAGCAACAACAGACAATTTATTCCCTGGTGCAGCAATCTATTAATTCGGCGAGGCGCGCAACAACAATTTCGCAGTATAATGCCGCAAACTGGCAGAATTTATCGGCAGTTTACAGAAGCTTAATTGGTTTTGGAGATAACGCCGACTCCTTTGCCATACTTGCTGCCCAACAATCAGCGATTTTTGACCCGACAAACCCGCAGGAATACATAAACTTGGGAGGTATTTATTACCAGCTTCAGGCCTGGGATAGGGCTATAGAACAGTTTCAAACAGCAATTAATTTGAAGCCTGATTTACCAAATGCTTACTATAATTTAGGTTTTGCATATTGGCAAAAAGGAGACTTACAAAATGCAAAGGTGGCACTTGAGCAAGTAAAACAACTGGTTTCAGACAATAAGGATAACTTGGCAAAAATAAATGATGATTTGAAAACGCTAGAAGATCAAATTGCCCAGGGTGGACAGGCCCAAGCGCCGCAGTTGCAGCAGCCGGAATCAGCGCTCCCGCCCCAGAATCCGCCGGTCGAAATCCCTGCTCCAGAAGCAGTGGTTTCCCCTACTACAACCCCAACTCCAAGCCCTACCCCAAGCCCAAATCAGTAAAATAACCTGTTGTATTTTTAGTAGGCATCTTGTTTAATACTATTGGCATGAATATAAGAAACAAATCTTATCTACTTATAATTACTGCATTTATTTTAGGTGCTGGTTTAGGGTTTTTATTATTCGATTACAGATATTCCCCTACTTCTGTAAAAGAACAAAGAGCAGGCGGGTACAAGCTAATTAATCCTCTATATGATATAGAAACAGAAGAAGGTGCAAAGGAATTTTCTTCTCTTGAGAAAAAAATAGTTGATTATACAAATGATTCCATATCAGAAGATCAAGTTGACAGAGTTTCATTGTATTTTAAAGATTTGAACAACGGACCCTGGTTTGGGATAAACGAGAAAGCAAACTTTTCTCCAGCAAGCCTTCTTAAAGTGCCTGTAATGATTTCCTACTTTAAGAAGGCTGAGAAAGATCCATCTATTTTGGAGAAAAAGGTCAAATTAGAAACGAATATTTACCAAGATGTAGCGCCAATCACAAAACCTACAAATCCAATCGAGATTGGTAAAGAATACAGAATAGAGGATCTGATTGAAAAAATGATTATTGAATCTGATAATAACGCTTTGGGACTTCTAAAAGACAATATACGTCAAGAGGATATAGATAAGGTTTCAAGAGATCTTGAAGTGCCTACATCTCGCTCATTAAATGACTTTATGAGCGTTAAAGATTATTCTTCATTTTTTAGAGTTCTGTATAACGATTCATATTTAGATACAAAGTATTCAGAAAAAGCACTCTCCATTCTAACCAGAACTGAATTTAAAGAAGGTATAAAAAAATCTTTGCCCTCAAATATTGTGGTTGCAAATAAATTCGGGGAAAGACACATAGAAGGAGAGGCAAAATATCAGCTCCATAATTGCGGGCTGGTTTATTATCCGAATCGACCTTATCTTCTATGCATTATGAGCGAAGGAAAAAATTACAGTCTTTTGGAAAAAATAATACAAGACATTTCCAAAATTGTTTACGAAGACTACAACCGCATTGCTCAATAAGTACCGGCCTAATAGTGGACCCGAAGAGATTCGAACTCTCAACCCCCTCCATGCCATGGAGGTGCTCTACCGTTGAGCCACGGGCCCTCAATCAGTAGATAGTATACAGTATCAAGTATTTTGTATCTAGTGTTTGTATACTATAATAGTGTAGCTTCGGGCCATTAGCACAGTGGTAATGCACCGCATTCGCATTGCGGGGACAGGAGTTCGATTCTCCTATGGTCCACAGCTTTTCCTACTTGATACTTAATTCTTTATAATATATACTTAAGCCAACCTATGGTTTCTCCACTCTCTCTTTAAACGATAGATGGAAAACAAGTTTAAAGGGGGTGAAAAATTTAGCTACATAAATGGATTTTCAAGATAAAACATTAACATGTGTTGATTGTGGCAAAGAGTTTGTTTGGACAGCATCCGAGCAAAAATTCTATGCCGATAAAGGGTTCGAAAACCCACCGAAAAGATGCCCCGAAGACCGAGCTGCTAAAAAAGCGAGGATGAACGGTGGCGGTGGTGGAGGATACGGCGGACCAAGAGAACAATTTGAAATAGTTTGCGCAGAGTGCGGAAAAACTGATACTGTTCCTTTTAAACCAAGAGGAGACAGACCAGTTTACTGCCGAGAGCATTTCAAATCACACAGAAATCAATAACCTATTTTATAGGAAAAATTAGCTTAGTTCTGTAGTCGAATGGAGAAAGTTTTGCTTCTGGTTCTTCTAAATTGATGTCAAATACACTATTTTTAAGTTGTATTCTATTATCGTAAATATAATCGAACAGCCTCTGGTAAACTAAAATAAAGTAAGCATTTAATCCCTGGTAATCGTAAACCAATGCTTTTGTCTTTGGCATTGTCCTGAAATAGTAGCCTTCTTTAACCTCAATTCCCTCTTTTGAATGATCTTTTTTGCAAATCACAGAAAATTCTAACCTAGCATTTTTAGGCCTGTAATCTGTATCAAAATATAAAATAATATCTCTTTGTTCTACGCTTAAACCAAGCCTTTTGGCCTCTTCCCTAACCTGGGTTCTATACTTATTTACACTGTCGTATGTTCCATTTTCTAATTTAAAACAGAATAAGTTAAATGGACCAACTTTTTCTTTATGAAAAACTTTGTTAAGATCTTTATCTTCGAAAAGAAGTTCTCTTAGGTTTGTTAAAAATCTCAGTTGTTTCTGTTTTTCTTCGATTTCTTTTTTTATCTGCACAAGCCTTTCCTCTAAATAAGTATCTTGAGCATTAATTGTTAAAAGCTCCCTAATTTGAGAAAGCGGAACCCCAAAGCTATGCATAAAGCGAATCTTTAAAAAGTCTTCTGCTTGTTCTTGTTTGTAATATCTATAACTAGTCCATTCGTCCACTTTAAAAGGTTTTAAAAGTCCTCTAATATCGTAAAATCGTACCGTTCTAACAGTTGTTCTGCATACCTCCGCAAACCTTTTTATGCTTAAAAGGCTCTCATTTGAGCTCGAATCACCTTCTGAAACTATGACTTGACTTTGACGTTGCGTCATAGTTTATAGTATACCAACACTTCCCTATTTTGGGAAGAGAAATAAAAATATGAAAGATAAATTTAGCAAAAATACATATTTTGTAAAAGGAAACCTTGCTGTTTCTTTATTGCAAGTAAAAACCGGGGGAAAAGCCATTTACAGAATGGACAACCCTAATAAAAAATATTTTGACAAACCTTGGTACAAAACCTTAGGAGGAAATATATGAAAGAAAGAGCACAACAAAGGTTGTCACCTGAGGAAATCATGCAACAAAGACTCAAAATAGCCGAGGCTAGACTGACAAGATTATCGCCTCTTGGAGAGAGTGATGGAACGAGAAATTATAGAAGAAAACTAGCTCGAAGAGTAGGTCTTGAGAGCCAAGTCGCCGTAAGAAGATACGATTTACTTTCTTACAGATCTTTAGCTTCTATTAAAGAGCAAACAGGTGTAAAACACACTATTTTTGAAGATGGTGAGTATGGAAGAGAAAGAGATATTTCAAAAGCTGTAGAAAAAGAGATGAAAAAAAGAGGGATCGATCCAACCGAAAGAGTTCTTGGTAGAAACGCATCATACGAAAGAGGTTTATTTAAAGAGGGGGTTTTAAACGTAAATCTGGAAAATTATGTCGAAAGAAATCTACGCAAGGCTTACAAACAATGGAAGAAAGATGGATCAGGAAGAGAATTCGATCGTAAGTATGAAAGAAAAGAGCTTGAAACAGAACTTCCATGGCTTACAAAATATAATGGTAAAGTTCCCGCTTCTTGGGATATATGGTGGGCGATTACACACGCAATGGAGGATGCAAGACTCCAGAATGTTCAATTAAGTCCTGTTCTCATCGACGCTGCGCTCGACCACGATCACCCTGGATGTGTAGGATCTGCTGGGCTGAATCAAAGACTTAATTTTAATCAGCTTATTAAAGTATTTAGTAGGTATAACTATCATAAAGATGATGAGATTGAAATCGCACAAAAACAGTTTGGAGTAAATCCATCGATTGTGTCAAGAGCAAGAAAATTAGCTACTAAAGAAAGATTCTAGGCGGGTTTTGGGAAAATGGAAAGGATCGATTCCTCAACCGTTTATTTATTGAAGGTAAGGAAGAGGGTTAACCAAAGATCCATTTTGTATTATTTCAAAATGTACGTGGGGACCAGTCGTTCTTCCGGTAAGTCCGTTTGAACCTATTACTGTGCTTCCACCCACAACTGTTTGCCCAGCACTAACGCTTACATTTGCAAGATGCGCATAATGTGTTACAACTCCCCCGCCATGGTCTATATATACGTTATTTCCATATCCCCCATCGTAACTTCCGGTTGAAACTTGCTTAACTACCCCTGATTTTGCTGCAACAATAGAAGCTCCATATGGAGAAGTAATATCTATGCCCATATGGTACCAGGTGGCAAACTGTGAAATAACGCCCCTAAGCGGCCACGTGAATCCGCCGGAAGAAAACGAGGTAGAACTTGGGCCCTGTGCAATAAAGACTTCTCTCTTAAAAGTAGGCTGAGCCGCGGGCTTTACTCCATCAGGCACTATTAACATTTGGCCTTCAACCAAGGAAAAGGTCTCGGGATTTGCAAAGTCGTTAAAAGGAAAATCGACTATTTTCTGCGGGTCTGTATCAAGTTTTTTGGCAATTGTATAAATAGTTTCTCCTCTTGTTACCTTATATGCAATACCAGTAACTGGTAAAATATCAAGTCTGTCTCCTACATTTACATAATTTGAAGTTAAGTCATTTTCCCATTTTACAGTTTCCTCGGATACGCCATACTTTTTTGCAATTGTTGAGATAGTATCTCCCTTTTGTACTGTATAGGTTATAACTTTATCGCGTGGCTTTTGGGAAAGCTTAGTTTCAAATACGTTTTCGCCTACTATTATAGACTGTGTTTGAGGAGCTGCAATGGTAGACGAAGAGCTGCTTTCCGAAAAAACAGGATATGTGCTAGCTACAAAAGGAGCAGCCAAAACTCCTATTGTTAAAGCAAAAAGAGTGGCAAAATGCAGAAAAGGGCGGTTGTATCTGCCCCGCTTCATTACAAGGAAGCGGACTAAAATGTTTTTATTATTTTCAAATATTACGCTTACTGCTAAAATTTTAACTCTTAAATATGAGACAAAAATAGATGCAAACTGCGGAAAACCTTTAAAATATTCCTTAATAGGCGCAAAAAAACCTCTTAACTTTGGTAACATTTCGGAGATTCTATACTACCAAAAAATGAGTTTTATTTCAATCTCGAGGCATAAATAAACAGAAAGTATTGACAAATCTGCCTAGTTATGTTTCAATAGGAGCGCATTCAAAATCTTCTGAATGTCTTGTCCCTAACTATCGACGAACAATTCTAATCATTTTTTAGTATATAATTTTTAATTTAACACCATGCCAGTAAGAAAAAAAATCAAAACCCCGGTAGATGATATTGTGGGAATCGAACCAAAACCAGTTGAGGCGCCTATTAAAGAGGCAATGCCTGCGCCCGTTTTGGAAGAACCAAGACAAGAAGAAGCAAGAACTTTTTATGAAAGGCCGGAACCGCAAGGAATTCCTGTAAAAGGATTTTTGGATATCCAGCCCGAAGGACATGGCTTTTTAAGACCCAGATTTATACCTTCCCAGCGGGATATCTATATTTCCCAGTCCCAAATAAGGCGCTTTATGCTAAGAGGCGGGGATTTGGTAGAAGGAGTAGGACGCCCTCCAAAGGATACCGAAAGGTATTTTGGACTTTTAAGGGTTGAGAAAGTAAACGAGATGGACGCCGAAGAAAGTTTAAGCAGGCCTTATTTTGACGAATTAACCCCCATTTATCCTAAAAAACAAATAACTCTTACAACTGGAAAACAGCCCCTTTCTACAAGAATTATAGACTTAATCGCTCCAATTGGATTTGGACAAAGAGGAATGATTGTATCGCCTCCTAAGGCTGGCAAAACAACTATTTTAAAAGAGCTTGCAGCCGGAATTTCGCAAAACTTCCCCAATGTTCATTTGATGGCAGCATTAATTGGAGAAAGACCAGAAGAAGTAACTGATATAACTTCAAGCGTTAAGGGCGAGGTCGTTGCTTCAAATTTTGATGAGCCGCCTGAAGCGCAAACTAGAGTAGCCGAAATAACACTTGAACGGGCAAAAAGGGTGGTTGAGATGGGTAAAGAAGTAATAATTTTGCTTGATTCCATAACTAGGCTTGCGCGTGCATACAATTTGGCTGTTGCGCCTTCCGGTCGAACTCTTTCAGGTGGATTTGACCCGGCAGCTTTGTGGCCTGCGAAAAAGTTTTTTGGGGCAGCAAGAAATGCGGCCGAAGGAGGCTCTCTTACTATTATAGGTACAGCATTGGTTGAGACAGGAAGTAGAATGGATGATTTAATTTATGAAGAATTTAAAGGAACAGGAAATATGGAGCTACATTTGGACAGAAGACTGGCCGATAAAAGAGTTTATCCATCCATTGACATTGAAGGTTCAGGAACAAGGCAGGAAGAGCTTATTTTAGATCCTGAGGTGTTGAAGAAAATGGTAACAATGAGAAGAATGCTTTATATGTTGGGCGAAGATGAACGAACTTCCCTTTTTATTGAAAAACTTGCAAAAACAGACACAAACGAGGAATTTCTTAACAGCCTCCAAAAGAGTGCCTAGTTTGAATTAATTTCAAACTATATTATTTAAAATTAACTCTTGACATGTCCTATAGGTAATGTTATAATTCCAAAACTTTATTATTATAGGACAATTATCTAAAGTCTGCTACATTAAATATAGATATCCTATAATTTTTTAAGGTAACAAATATTAATAGTTTAACGTTTATTTTATAGTGATGAAAAAACTTTTTACATTAATTTCAGTTTTCGCATTCGCAGTACTTTTATTTAATGTACAAAGCGTGAGTGCAGACTGTACAACTATTTATGGAGGCGGACAATCATGTCCCCCATCTTATAATTTTGATATAAATAAACTGGTTCAGACTCCAGGCAAAGGTGGAGGAACATTTGTTGACAATTTGTCTGTAAATGACCCTAAATATAGCCCAAAACAAAACGTAACTTTTAAATTAACCGTTAAAAACACAGGTGATAAAACAATCCCAACTTTAACTGTTGTTGATACATTTCCTTCTTATTTAAGCTTTGTATCAGGGGCAGGAAATTATAATAGCTCAAATAGGACTTTGACTTTTACCATTTCTAATTTGGAAGCTGGCAAAAGCCAAGAGTTTACTGTTGTTGGAAAACTTTCAGATGAGAACATGATGCCGTCTGACCAGGCTACGATTTGTTTGGTAAATTATGCTCAAGTTTCTGACAATTCAACACAAAGTAATGATTCTTCGCAATTTTGTGTACAAAAACAGGTTTTGGGAAAAGTATTCCCTGCTCCAAAAGTTGTTACAACTCCTCCAACAGGACCAGAAATGGTAACCTTGGTGGGACTTATCCCTGCCGCATTAGCAGGATTTGCATTGAGGAAAAAATTTACGTTTAGAGGGGGTGAGAAGTAAATGACAGAACAAAACACAGGAAGAAATTTAAACGAGGAAATGTGGGAACGCCAAGCGCAAGAGCGACAAGCTAATCCTTATACAGGGAATAGATTTAAAAATGTAGGAATCGCAGGAACTGCATTCTTAGCAGGAGCTTTGGTTCTTGGAGGAATACAGGCTGCTTTTGGAGGCAGAAATGAAAATCCTGCGCCAACAGCACCAGCTCCAGCAGCAGCGGGAGATGCTACTCCAACACCAACTGAGTATGCTACTCCAACACCAACGCCAACAGGTACTGCTGAGGTTACGCCTACACCTACTGTAGAGCCAACAGCTATGCCTTCAGCTACACCTGAAGTCACAGCTTCTCCCACACCGGAGATTGGCCTTGCATGCGTTGCACCTAGAGAAGCAAACGGAAACTGGACAATAACAACTCCTGATTTTGAAGATAGATCAGTAGAATCAGTTGAAGGGTTTACTCCAGATGGAAATTTAGTATTGGCACCTGAATGGGGCGAGGCTATGCCTCTTAATCCGGAACAGTTTGCCGATTTCCAGGCATCCTTAAACGATCCAGATCACCCATTGGTAGGATACACCTACGGGTACAATGATGAATCTGGAAATCTTGATTACAGAAGAACCTTACAGGCTCCTATGTATTCATGGACAGTTTTAACAGGTGAGGAAGTTTGCGCTCCCGGAATTGGACACTTAGTCGGTGGACCCGGAAGAGCCGTTGAGCTCATGATAATGAATATCGACGGTAGCGTTGCAGATTTCGGACCAGACAATCCTGTAACTATTAGACATGGATTTTTTGGAACAGGAAGAATCTGGGACGGAGAAAATGTCGTTGAGGCAGAACGTGGAATATCGTCTCACTATGTAAGTAGGCTCCAAGAAGGAGTTACTTTACCAGGCGAGTCGGGATTCGTAGGCCAATGCGATTTACCAGAAAATTGTAATGAAGTTTTAGTTGTTGCCGTTGTTAGAAGGCAATGGGGATTCAACGAAGACGGTACACAAAGATTTCAATACCAATTACTTAGACAAGAATTATTCAGTAGATAATTAAGTCTAGTAAGAATTAAAAAAGCAGGCTTAATCGCCTGCTTTTTTGTTGAAATAGATTTGACTTTGATAGCCAAAATTGGTAGAATAACATGCATTTTGAATTAATCCCGCTGCCAACTTCGGGTTCAAAAAATGAAGCATAAACCATTAATTTCAGTTTTGGTTCCAGTTCACAATGCTGCCCCACATATTGTGGAGTGTATTCGCAGTATTAAAAAACAGACCTACCGCAACTATGAAATAATCGCAATAGACGATAATTCAACAGATAACTCCTATTCAATCCTTCGAAAGCTAAAAACAAGAGAAAAAAAACTTCGAATTTACCGAAATGTAAAACGGTACGGAATTGCAGTAACAATGAATAGACTGCTTGAAAAAGCAAAAGGAAGCTATATTGCTTTTGCCAGCACAAACGACCTATTTACTAAAAACAAGCTCAAAAGGCAATTTGAGTTTCTAAATAAAGAAAAAGGTGTTGTTGCAGTAGGCACACAGTGTTTGTTTATAAACGACAAAGGTTCAAAAATTGGAAGGAGTTCTTATCCACTTATAAATGATGAGATCGTTCAAAATCCGCTTCACGGAATTTCAATGCAGTTTGAAACAGTAATGGTAAATAAGAAAAAGCTCCCAAAAGATGTTTTAAGATTTGACGTCGACTCCCATCCGTTTTTATACAGCGACATTTTGATAAAAATTAAGCCCTACGGAAAATTCGCAAATCTCAAAAATGCCTTTTACTACCATAGAAGAGACCCGAAGGAGTATTTAAACGATTTGAAAAGAAACATTTTTGCGCTTATAAAGTTTTTTGTGAGGTCTAAGGCTTTATACGAATTTGATTCCCCGCTGCGTTCCTTCTTTTCCCCTGTTCTTAAGTCTGTATAATGAAACTAGTTACTAGATACTAGCGACTAGATACTAGTTATTTAAAAAGAATGCGAGATTTGAAATTTTCGAAAGTATACTGGAGCTAAAACATTAAAGATTCGAACTTTGAAAAACTAATGCAGCAGAATTCAACTTACGAACAAAATCAAAACCAGCGCACCGTAGACTTGCATAAAATTATAAAGCGAGCAGTCTTTTCCTATTGGCCAGTAGTAATTCTTGCACTTATTTCCTCCATTTTGGCAATTTTAAACTATACTCCCGGCACCTGGCTTTCGGGCTGGGACAGCCTTCACCCCGAATTTAATTTCGGCCTAAACATTGAGAGACTGGTTAATGGAGTATTCAGAACCGAACAAGGCTTGGGCGCAGTTGCCGCTCATTCCCATATGGCAGACTTACCTAGGGTCTTATTTTTATATCTTGAACATTTTGTAATTCCGCAAAGCATGCTTCGATACTCGTGGGTGTTCCTTAACTTAATCGCAGGGCCTGTTGGGATGTATTTATTTTTGAACAAATTCATACTCAAAAATAAGCTCGCGAGCTTTTTGGGAGCACTTTTTTACCTCCTGAACTTAGGGACTGTGCAGATCTTTAACGTCCCATTTGAAATGTTCACAACGCTTTATGCAACGCTGCCTTTTGTGTTTTATTTTGCTTGCCGATACTTAATCGAGACAAAGAATAAGGAAAGAAATTTACTGCTTTTTTCTATTGCAGTTATATTTACAGCTCCTGCAGCATATGCCGCAACTCTTTGGTACGCATTTTTTGTAACTTTTTCCCTTTATATTCTTACCAATTGGCTTTTCAACGGAGGCGCAATGTCCGAAGAGGTCGAAAGGGGTGGTGAGCGCGGGGGCCTCCCGACGAGTGCCCGAAGTGAGCTTGACGAACGAGGACATCGGACGGGGGTAAAGCGAGACAGGACCCCGTTGAAAAAAGCATTAGTGTTGATACTTTTGACTATTGCATTAAACCTTTTCTGGATTGCTCCAAATCTCTATTTTCTTCTAACCCATGCAGATGAGGTCCAGAATGCAAACATTAATTTGCTTTTCAGCCAGTCTGCTTTTCTTAAAAATAAAGAGTTTGGCGATTTAGGCTCGCTTTTTTTCTTAAAAACTTTTTATTTTGACTGGAGTATATACAACGGTAAAGAATTTGTATCTTTGCTTGGGCCATACATTGAACATTTAAAAGATATAAAAATGCTTGCTCTAGGGTTTTTAGCCGGATTGAGCTTTCTTTTTGGCATACTTTCGTATATTTGGAATAAGAAAAGAGCATCTCTTCCCTTTTTACTTCCTTTTTTGCTCACTTTGTTTTTTATGATAAATTATAATTTCCCAACGGGACCTCTGTTTGATTTTTTACAAACCCATTTTCCCTTTTTTAAGGAAGCATTTCGTTTTCCTCAAAACAAATTTTTAAACGAGTACGTGTTTTTCACCTCAATCTTTTTTGGATACTTTACACTTTTAATAATTAATAAGCTCAAGAGCAGGAATAGGCAACTTTTCATTGCCGCAATTGTTGCGCTTTCTCTTGCAATCTACTCGCTTGCCTCTTTCCAAGGAAACTTAATAAATAAATTCGTCAAAGTCCAAATTCCTACCAGCTATTTTGCGCTTTTTAATCACTTGGAATCAGAACCTTCAACCGTTAAGGTTGCAAATTTTCCAATTCAATCTCCATGGGGCTGGGTTTATTATAAGTGGGGTTTCCAGGGTGCCGGCTTTTTATATTTTGGAATAAAACAGCCCTTACTGGACAGGGATTTCGACCGCTGGAGTCCATACAATGAATCTTACTACAGGGAAGCTTCCTACGCGGTTTACAAAAAGGATGCAAAACTTCTTGGCAATGTTTTTAAAAAATATAATGTAGGCTATGTTTTTATAGATAGGAGCGTATTCGAGCCAAACAAGCCTGTAAGTGTTTTATTTTTTGAGAGTTCGGAAAAACTAATCAAGGAAACCGGCCTTGTTTTGGATACAAAAACTTTTGGAGACATTAAGCTCTTTAAGCTAAGCGCAAATGAAAGCCTTTTTTCAACAATTCAAAATCCCAAAAATATTTCGCCCTCTACAAAATCGATTTACACCGACTTTGCATATGAGAATATTGGCAATTATATAACTAATCAAGATAACTCTATCTACTACCCTTTTAGAAATTTGGTTGACAATCAAGGAAGGCTTATTTCCAAAAATGTGGTTTTTGAGCCGGACAGAATTAACTTTAAGATAAGAGACAAAGCTAGTGTAAATAGTTCCGAATTTCTTGAATCGCAAAACACCCAACGCGCCGATTTAATAATGGAAAAAACTAGCTCGGCTTTAAATTTATCAATTTATCCAACCCGTCCTGTACTAGATACTACAACACTTTCCATACCTCTTAAGGCCTCACTAAACCCTGTGGGTCAGTTTCTTTCTATAAATCAAGGGCAACTTTTCAACTTAGAGAATTATGCGCAAAATACCCCTGTTGTTTTGGGAAATATTTTGCTCGAGCAAACAAATCAAATTTCTTTATATAACCCTGACAGTTTTCAAACACTAGAAAAAGTCGGAGAAATTATTAATCCTTTTTTTGAAAGCTGCAATGGACAAACTCCCCCAAACGCAGAAATTTTTGGCGGAAAAGTCACCTTAAGTGGGAAAGGAAGCATTTGTGTTCTTGTTCCATACGGCTTTTTTCCAAACGATAGTCAGGAGTTGTTGACAAATTTTGGTTTTGATTTTAAGACAACTTCCAAGCTTACAAGCTGCATTTTCGACCAAAGCACTTCTTCATGCAAATTTTTTAAAGATCCAACCGTTGAAAAATCGCAAAACGCAAATATTGCAAGCTTTTTGTATACTATTCCCCAACAAGCCGCAGGACACTTTGCAATAAAATTGTTTTTTGAAAAGCCTCAAACAGAAGAAAGTAAGGTTGAACTATCAAACTTCTTTGCATCTTTTACAAAACCTAGCGAGAGTACTCTCTTGGAGCAAGAAAAGCCACAAGCGCAGAATTTAGATTTTAAAAATATCTATATCCCGAATACTTCAATAACTTCAACTGATTCTATTTTTGAAAAAACGTTTGAAAATGACTGTAAGGGAAACGCCACAGTATCGAAAAAGGAAATTTTAAAACAAGGCGATTTACAGATGCTAAAATATTCATCTGTTGTTGGAAGCTTTTGCGACCACTTCTCCTTTCCTAACTTAACGCACAATTTAGGCTATTTTGTGACTGTTAAAAGCAAAAATGAGTCGGGCCTGCCAATGACTTTGTGTATTACAAATTATACTTCAAGAAAATGCGATATCTATACAACACTTTCTGGAGGGGGCGGTTTTAAGGACGATATATTTGTGCTTCCCCCAACCGACAGCGACGCAGTTGGATACGATGTAAACTTTGAAAACACGGCAGTATCCAAAACTTCCGCTACTAATTACGTTAGCTCGGTTGAATTTATTCCTTTTCCCTACGAGGCTATATCTAAAATAACTCTTGGAAATTCAAGCAATCCAGAAAACGTACTTTCATTCAATTATTCCTTTGAAGAAGGTTTCCGCGCATATGAAATAAACGACGATTCTGTTTTAAACACCCTTTTGCCTTTTATATTCGGTAAGCAGTTGAGGGATCATGTTTTAGTTAATAACTGGACAAACGGATGGAAAATGGAAGATATTAAACATCAAATTGTAGTAGTTTTTCTTCCTCAATACCTTGAATATTTAGGCCTGGGCCTTATTATTTTTACACTTAGCTACCTAATAATCAAAATCCGCAAGCATTAAGATAGAGAAATGCGCGATTTGGAATTTTCCTTTGCAATAGAACAAAAGGCGTTAAGTTTTTGGGCGGATTTTTCTAAAAAGTCGCAAAATAAAACTTCTTTGAACATCTTTTTAAAGAGTTTGAAAAACATTTTTACCCGTTTCCAGACATTTTCCACATTTTTTTGCTAAATTTTTTTAGATTGATTTAGTAATCTAAACCATCAATTAAATACTACAGGATATGCCTTTTTTATACTCTTTTTTGCTATAGGCTTGACAATACTTGACAAGCTATGTTAGAATGTGGATAACTTATGAATTTCAAAATTCTTTTAGCCGGTAGGAAAAAGGCGGCTAAAACAATAGCTGATTACAAGCAAGAAATTCTGGTAAAACACGGCAAAGAACAGTTTAGAAAATTACTTGAAAAAGGAATTAGTATTCCTGTAGCACTTTTGTAACTAAGAGACCTAAATGCTCAAAAAAAGAGCATCGCTTTCGTTACTTGGATAGATAACTTCTTGGTACGATAAGCAATGCTCTTGGAAAAAGGGCAATTAGTCCTTTAGGCAGGAAATAAAACTAATTACCTATCGACAATTTTTAACAGAAAATAATTTGCTTGTCAAATTTTTTTCTGAAGCGAAAACTTATAGTTTGGATTGATATTGATTGATATTTTCAATATCAATTTTGGAAGCTATAATGGAGATATGATTCTTGGGCAGGGAGTCATATCTCCTTTTTAGTTATATGTCTTTTTGAGGGGTGACGCGAGGGAAGGGCTCCCGACAGCGCGGAGCGAGCTATTTCTGAAAGAAATATTCGAGTGAGCACTGGTGGGAGGGAACTAGCGGCAGGACCCCGAGCAATATAAGCGAGCAGTCTTAAACTTACTCTCCCAAAATTATGAGGATGTCTGCGCCGGCGGGTTTTGTTTCCCCAGATGGAAGACTTCCTACTTTACCACTAAGTTCTTGTGCCAGTGTTTTTGCAAAAGTAGCATTTTGACCTGTTAAATCAATCACCAAAGTTTGGCTGTAATCGCCTACTGCATTAGCAGTTGAGACAATTTCTATATTTGAATATTTGCTTTTTAGTAAGTCCCCTTCCCTTCTTGCAAGACCTGCGGTTTTTGTCCCGTTATAAATTACTATATTCCCGGTTTGCTGTGCGCTTGGACTTGCCTGGGGGGTCACAGGGCTATTCTGCAAGTTTTCCGAAAGGTTAATAGGAGCTACTTCTATAATCTTGTTTATAGAAGGCCTATAAAGTATTGCTTTTTTGTTATTTGTATAAATTAAAACCTTATCCCCGTTTTGCGCCCGTGCAAAAAAAGGCTGGTCCAAAAGTTTATTTTTGTCAGACACTGTTGCAATTGTTGGAGATTCGTTTGTTGGAAGCTCATACAATTTTCCTACTTTTGTAACCAAATCGGAAACCTCTGCTGCTGCTTTTTCCGAAGTGTTTTGGGAAGTTTTTGCTTTCTGCCAGAAATAAAATGACGAAGATAGGGCAAAAAGCAAAAGGACTGCAATCAAAAGAAAGATAAAATTCTTGCGGGTTAAAAATGGCTTGAGCTTCTTCACTATCAAAAGCATAGGAAAAAACGCGATACCTGTCAATAAGATTGAATGATTAGTAATTAATGTTTATGATTAGAATAAGTTGAAAGTTCCTAAATTAATAAAGTTTCTGCTTTTACTTTTATCTTTTTACTTTTATCTTTTTCCCTTCCTGAGTGCGGCCCAGGAAACTAAAAACATTGAGGTTACCGTATCAGTTCCACCAGATGAATCAGATATTCACGTAGATATAGAAAATAACATTACAACAGAAACTGTTAAAGACAATACTGAAATAACTTACACAATTACTTACGGCTCTACAGTTTCCTTCCCGATTCAAGCGACCTTAACCGCAGACTGGTCCCAAGGAACAATACAAGGAGAGTCAAATCCTACCCTTGATATCGTTGATTATGTTGTAGGCAGTGCTACTAACGGTATCGGTTCAACATCACCCGCAGTTGATTTACAAAACAACAAAATATCCTGGACTTTCAACTCCTTTCCTGCAAACTCAACGGGAAATATAGTGACTTTTAAGTTAAAAACTAATTCTTCTTATAAGCAAAATAAAAAAGTAAACTTTACTACTTCAGCAACACTTGCAATAAGCGGTGCTAATAAAATGTCGAGTGTAAGTCTTGATTATCTGTATCCTCAAGTCCAAACATCTCAAACATCAACGCCAACACCAACGCCCATTTCTGCACCAAATCAGTCTCCCTCGCCTACCCCGACTTCTACGACTTTAAAGCTTGAGCTATATTCAGTAGAAATAAGAAGCATTTCCGAGAAAAGAGCAAATATATATGTCGCTCTTTCAAAACCCGCCCAGGTTACACTTTTTTACGGTACTTCTTCAAACATAGGGAAAAGTAAATCCTCTTCCCAGTTTTCACTATCCCATAATTTGCAGCTTGAAGATTTAATACCAAATACTGAATATTTTGTTAGAATTTTAGCAGAAAGCCAAGATAAACAAACACTAACCTCAGAGCTTTTCACATTCAAAACAGCCAAGTCATCCTCGTTGGTACAAATAGATCGTTCGAGTATTATTGTAGTTTCCGGAAACAACGTAATTTTTGATACGGTTGGAAGGAACCCTTCTTTGCCTTTAAGGAATTTAATAATTCTTCCAAAAGCAACAAGCTTTCAGTTTAAGTTTGCCGTGGCACAAGGCCAGGAACAAATTACTGGAATTAAACTTGTACTCAGAAAGCTTACAGGAAAAACTGTATTGGGAGAAAGCAGCTTGAACTTTGCAAATTATGCAAATGCCGCGAGTATTTCAATGTTTGAAATAGAACCTGGTGTTTTTTCAGTTTCATTATCATCAGATTTGGAAGAAGGTGTATACCAGCTTATTTCTTCATATACCGATAAAAATGGTAATTTAAGTGAAGAAACCCTAGCTCTTTTAAAAATTTCAAACCCATTTACTGTTCTTAATGCCGAGAAAAAACCCGTTGAAGCCGCGAGGGTTTTTCTTTATATCTATAATCAGGCCGAAAAGAAATTTGTTCCTATTTCTTCCTCTTTCTTAAATATTGATAATCCACTTTTTACAAACAGCGATGGAGAAATTCTCATCTCCCTTCCTTTTGGTAAATATAAGGCAGATATATTAAACCTAGGCTATCTAGGCAAAACAGTTGAGTTTGAAATTTCTGAAAATGAAAACAGTGGCTACCCAGTTGTAATACTTGATAGTGTCCCAATCACCATTGTTTCTTTAATCAGATATTACTGGGGTAGTTTTAACGAGGTCTTTCTTAATAACACTTACAATTATTTTGCTTCTTTGCAAAATTCCATTAGATTTTTTGACCTGGTATCTGCATTTATAATGTTATCGTTGGTTGGTCTTACCTTCTATGCCTTTTTAAGAAAAAACAACATACAACATTTCCCATCTTATCTTGTATATCTTTTCCACCATTTTTCTAAAAAAACCGATGAAAAATATATAAAAGGGCTGGTTAGAGATAAATCCGGAGGCGCAATTTCGGGAGTGCACATTTATTTAATTGACGACCCAAATCAAGAAGTTATAAATACAACAACAACTAATGCTAACGGAGAGTTTTTCTTTAAAAAAGGCAATTCCAGATATTATCTTATTGCAATGAAAAAAGGTTACTTTTCATCCAGCCAGACAGAAGCAAAGGAAAAAGGTTTTAACATTTATGAAATGGAAAAAAGAACCTCTGGCGAAAAAGCAATCCTAGATTATTTACGAAATATTGCAGGCGGAGTATTTGCACTTTCTTTCGAAGCTTTGCTTATTACTTCATTCCTTTTTCTTTTGATATTTTTAAATTATTTCGGGATAGAAAAAACTGCTCCTTATCTTATTATTTCGGCATTTAATATTGCTATTTGGGTTATGCACTTGCGCCACACACGTCACCATCCAACAAGAATCATTTAAGTCAAGCCGGCTTAGTAAATAAAAATAGAAGATATTCCCTACATACCCTTGCTATGTCTCTAAACAATTTATTTCACCTCCTTAATTTGCTGTTAATTTGTTTTTAACCGTGACAAGGCTCCATGAGAAATTAAGATCTATTGTTGCCTCATTCTTTAAAGTTATTGTGAAGCCTTTTTTGCTTTTTTTGCTAATCACAAATGAATTATTTTGCATAACCTGGTCCTCATATTTGACTTGACATGCCTCAAGTCCCTCTTCCTTATTACATTCCCCGGCACTAGTCTTTTGTGTGTAAACTTCTTCTGTTAACTCAGGTGTAAAAACGCTTACTGTAATTACCGGGTCTTCCGAAAATTCCTTTTCAAAAATAACCGCAACACTCTTTTTTCCTTTTGCAACACTAACAAATCCTCCTGCATCGTCCCCAACTACAACCGGCCTTTCAAAAATTACTCTGTCTTTGAAAACTACTTCGCCTAAGAAAGTTGAAACCCCGCTTGCCACAATATTATTGGCAAGAAGGGTATCAACAACTGTAAGAATACCCTCGATAATACTGTTTCCTTTTGTTCTAAGGCTGCCTGAAATCGTGGCTGTTTCAACAGTTAAACCTCTTGAATAAATTTGTGGAGCAAATATTTTACCTGTAGCAGAAATGCTATCAAATATCGCTTCCGATTCTTCTTCCCCGGAAGCTATTCTTTGGTCTCTCATTTGCTCTAAAAATGTAAGTATTTCCTCGTATGATTTATTATCTTCTTCTTGGATAAAAGAAAGGTTTGCTGATTGGGCAGAGCCAGAGGCCGTAAGTTGAGCAGAGTCTGTTGAAACCGGAACTACTGCATTCTCATTTGAGCCTTCCGGCACAATTCCAAACGAGTCAATTTTGTTTTGCCCCATAACTATTTGTAAGGAAGATCCTGTGTAGTTAGTAAGGTTTACAAAAACCATAATTGTTCCGCAGACCGCACCTGCTTTTGCATTATCAGGACATATATGAGTTTTGTCTTTATCAAAACCCTCAAGCGCCTGTCCTAATACCCTACCTGCTTTAGTTGCTTTCATTGCATAGCCTTTTGTGGACGAAGCAGTAACAAAATCGCCGGCTCTTATTACGCCATTTTCAGTTGTTACTTTTACAGGTACTCTTCCTACTAAAGCAATAGGATATGATTGACCGATGTTTTGCCCAAGTATTATTCCCGGCTGTGTGGATACTATTCCTAATATATCCTTCTGGTATGGGTTAGATGATTTTTTAACATAGGCAAGCTTTGAGGAATCAATTGAAACTACTTCGCCAAGATCAAGAGTATCGTTTGAATGATAGAATTCTGCTAAATCCGCTCCACCTCCCGAACCATCCGAAAGAAATTTTGCGCTATAAACTTCACCGCTTGCTCCTGTAACGTGACCTAGTTGTGCTCTATAAACGTGACCGTCGGTTAACGTTAGGTCTCCTGTTCTTGTTCGAACAAAGGTTGCATCTGAGATATAAACTAATGATCCTGTTACTTCGGCGCTTGATGTTTCGTCATACACTCTTGCAAAAACGTTTCCAACGGTTTTTCTCCAGTACAGCTCAAATGTAAAACTCGACCCCGCTCCTCCAGCCCAGTTTGCCTCTGTATACAGGAAAGGCGACCCGTAGGATGTAAAATCGGGAGCTGCAAGGGTAGTAGATCCACTTAAGGCTATTACGGTTGCAGGAGTAACCGTATTTGATGAAACCGCAACATCGGTTGAAGGATTTGTAATTTCGATATCCACCACATCTCCTGCATCAGCAGCGGTTGTAACATTAAAGGTAAAATAAATACAGGTCTGGTCGGTATCAACTGTCATACTACCTGTAACAGTAACGGTGTCCGCAGCTACAAAACTTCCTGTGCTCGAATTAAAAAGGGTTGCATCTCCTGGAAGAGTTGAGGAACAGCTTGTTTCTTCTTTATAAAAAACATCTACCTCTGAGAGCTCTGCGTCTGCATCAACAGATCCTGTTTCGGTAAATTTGATAGATGTAACAGTGGTAGATCCTACATTTCTGATAAATGTAAATGCGGCTCCAATATAATTATCGTCTGAGGGAATACCCATTTCTACCTTTTGGGTTCCGGGATCGGAAACCGTAAGCGTTGGGGCTTCTAAAGTAGATGTTCCGGAAATAGCTATAGCTGTAGATGGAGCAACAGCGTTTGCAGCTGTGACAACATCGCTTTGTGGAGCTGTAATTTCTATCTCTATAGTTTGTCCCACAGTTGCACTTCCGGAAATATCAAGAGTAATATACAGGCATACTTGGGAGGTTCCAACACTCATTGTACCGGTAAATGTTGACTCGTCAGATCCATTAAACGTACCCGTTGAACCGAACTGGGTAGTTCCGGAAGGCACCGTTGAAGAGCAGGTAGCTTCCTGTTTATATAAAAGCTTAACGTTTGAAAGATGCGAATTCGCATTAACGTTTCCTTTCTCGCTGATTTTAATTGAAGTTACATTTGCTGTACTTAAGCTATTTACAAAGGTAAATGCTCCTCCAACATGCCTGTCTGTTGCTGTTAGCGGAAGGTTTGTAGTCTGGCTTCCGCTTGTTCCTACGGTTGTTACGTTAAGTGTCCTATCCCAAGCGAAACTTACCGGATGGCCAAGTATTACAGTTCCTGCGTCACCATGATCTGCGTTGGTTGGTGTAGTCCATGACGAACCATTCCAAAGCCTGGATCTAACAGTCCCTAAAATATCACTAAAGGTTCCCATTATTTGCGAGGTATCATCTGGATTTGGATAGAAAGCAATCCATGATAAATCGTCTACCGTAACATTTCCGGTAGTAGTATTAACACTGTCAATGTCTGTTATAGACGTAGTTCCGTCTCCGTTATACCAAGTAGAATCATCTGTGTCGTAAAAGAAATAAGTTCCAGCAAAAACACCGTTTAATACATACATAAACATAAATCGATTTCCATTGGCTTCATATGTTACGTTTTGGGGCATTTCAGCAGCTGCATTTTCAACTGCTCCTGCCTCATCCCAGGTAGTTATAGCAGAAGGCAATGAAAGCCATTGAGACCCATCCCATATTTGCCCCATGAAATCATCACCAGTTGTTTCCCCTATGCTAATAGCTATATAGTTGTTTTCGCTGCTTCCTGACAAATTAAGATTAACTACCGCACCTGCCACATTGGCACAGGCATTAGTTGTTCCGTCGCCTGCACAGGTTGATCCATTAGTACCATCTGTCCATGTAGTTCCAACGTATGTCCAGTAGTCCCAAGTCGTTCCAGTTCCATAGGCAACCAAAGCATCCCCAGAAGTATTTTCGTAAGCCACGTCAAAAATAGGAAATGTGGTGCCGGATGCCGCATCTGTTAAAAGCTGTCCGCTACCCCAACCAGATCCGTCCCAGACGTAAGCATAAATATCAGAATTGCTATCTAGAGTGACTAATAATATTTCATTCGTTAAGGGCTTAGTTTCCATTCTTGCCCATAACACATTTGCGCTATTAACTGTTAAAGACTGTTCTCCGTCCCAGCTTGATCCATTCCATGTGTTGTATTTAATATTTGTATTTGCCGAAGAATTATCCTCGTAAACCACAAGTCCATCTCCGCTTAGCTGCTCGTATGCAATATCAAAGCCTCTATATGCATCGTTTGTCGTACCAACGCCAGGAGTGCTACTGAATGCGTTACCCCAAGAACCGTTGTAAACCTGGAAAGTTGTTACACCGGTTGTTGCTGAAGTTCCAATAATATACTCACTTCTTGTCGGTGACTCTTTGTTGAGAGCATATTGGATTGTCGCAACCGCTGTTGCCGCACTGCCTGCAGTGGAGAATGCAGTCCCGTCCCAAGTACGTGTGCTAGGAGCCGCCCCTCCGGCGTCGCCGTATACTACTCTACCGGTATTGTTTGCAGCTTGGGCTTTTGGAATAGGATTGTTTAACCCTAGAATTTGCAGCGGCAAATAAAAATAGGAAAGCTGGAAAACTATTAGTAAAATTAAAAGTATTATTTTTCTAAGTATTTTCATATTTTAAAAAGCCACCGCCTCTGCATTTGAGAAAAATATAATTTGCGCTTCGTTGCCTCCTCCGCCAGCGCCTCCCTCGTCTGCTGCGCAAACGAGCTGGCCGGAGCCGTTCAATGTAAGTTTATCTGTGCCTGAACATGAATATGCGGAGCCTTCTTTTTGGAATACATAGTTTGCAGCAGTATCTATGTTAAAAGTAAGCCCGGATGTTACACCTGAATTTCCTATAGTTAATCCAGTTGTATTGGTAGTTGTTGCTAGACCAAGAGTACCGGAAGTGGCTGAATCAATTGTTCCGCCACCATTTATCGTCACCCCAGAAAGAGCAGTTATGTTTTGTGAATTTCCGGAAATTGCTCCTCCAAGAGTAAATGCAGCAGTATTTGCTCCAAACTCAACCAGATTAGATGCATTTATTTTAATAAGATTAATATCGGCAGAATTTGCAGCATTACGGGTAGTAATATATGTGTTATTTGGAAGCCTTAGGGTTCCAGCTGCGGCAGCATCGCTTCCCAATGTCAGTATAGGTGCCTGCAAAGATACTCCACTATAAATTCCCCCGCCCTCCGTATAGATACCCCCTCCCGCTTCAAAGTCTCCCGTAACAAATAGGTCATCAGAGGTATCAACATTGGCTCCTTCTCCTTCACCTATTCTTGAATAAGGAACCAGGGATCCTGTTCCTGCAGCTTGAAGTAATCCTGGAATTATTACTCTTCCCGTTGTATCTTCAATAGATAATCCCGTTGTCCAGGCATCCCCGCCTGATTTATATGCCAGCTGAAGTGGGCCATATTCCGATCTTATTGTTTGCCCTTGTCCTACTGTTAAAGTTCCTGAAAATGAGGCATTTGGAGCAGTAAACTTTAAAATTCCGTCTGTATCGTTGTCTATTGTTTCGCCATTCGTAAAGGTAATCTGACCTCCGGCGCCTGAAAAAGTAAGCCCGGTTGTGCCTGCAAGAGTTAAATCTCCGCTTGTTCCGGTTAAGCTAAAGGATCCGGCAATAGCTTGTCCTGAAATATTTGTTACTAATACTGTTCCACCTCCGGTTGTTGGAAAAGTAAAACTGGTTCCGTCAGTTCCTGCAAGAGTTAATGTATTTGAAACAGTAAATGTTTTATTTGCTGCAATATTTAGCGTATTTCCACCGTTGTTTGTAACTGAAAGACCGTTTACCTCCTGGGCGCTGAATGCGTAAGGCACTGCGGCTAGGCGAATTCTCTCACTTGTAAAAGTTTCCCCGTTAAAGTCTATTTCAAGATATATGGAGTCTGAGTTAAAATCTACGGTTGATAAAGATGTAACCGATCCTAAAGCAACCCTGAATATTCCGTCAGTTACCGTAACTTGATTTCCTCCCGTTCTTGTTTCGGTCCAAAGAAGGCTTCCGGACGTTGCCGCATCATAAAGCCTAAATTCAAAATCGTAATTGTTATCTGCAACATTTGTTCCGGTTGTTTTATCAACAACCTTTCCCTGAAAGTTTATTGTTCCATTAATTCCTGCTGTTGCAAAAGAGTTATTAGTGAAAAAAATAAATAAAATTATGGATATTGCTAATACTTTGAAGATTGCTGTAAAATTAAACTTAAGATATTGCATGTAATTAATATTACTTCGTAATATTAATTACACTAAGTTTAAATGAGCTCGTCAAATATTCTATATACTTGCATAAAATTGCATAATATTGTATATAATTGTATATAGGATTTTTAACTTTATTGTGAAAAAAATTTATAAAATTTTGAGTTATAAAAATGGATAAAGATAAAATTGAAAATTTATTTAATGTTTCGCAAGCCGCTTATATTTTAAAGGTTCATCCCCTAACCATTAGAAGATACATAAGGGATGGCAGATTAAAAGCAATAAAAGTTGGAGGAAATGTCAGAATAAAAGAATCACAACTTGCGGAATTCAATAAGGACTTTGCTCCAAGAATTCCTCAAATGAAAATAAGAGGTAGCGAACAGAAAGTTCCGGCAAAAATATTTAGCGAAGCAGATCCGTTTTTCCAATTACAAGGCCGAGGAGCGGCTCTAAATTTATAGAATATGGCACTTCAATCTAAAAAAGTTATGGTTGCAAGCGATGTTTTATACGCGTTTGTCGACCGCGCACATGCTAAATATCCTCAGGCAACTGCATATTTTAGGTATTTAAGCGAACAAAAATATCAGGTTTATACGACTTATTCACTTATCTTAGAGGCCTATGATTTGATTTTTGAAAAAATAAGCCCATCATTGGCTCGAGATTTCTTAAGAGGAATAAATTTAAGTTCAATTAATATTATCTACCCTACCGAAAGCGATACGAAAGCGGCATTGAAAAGTCTTATAAATTATAAAAGCGCCGAGCTTACATTTGTTCAAGCTCAAATGGCAGTATTGTCTAATAGGCATAGCATTCCCCAAGTCTGCACCTTCGAATACCTTCATCCGCTTTTTGGCCTAACCGCTTTTTATCTACCAATTTGATTGAATGATTAATGGCTTATGGTTTATTATTAATTAAAGATGAGGAAAGTATTTCTGTTAGTATTTATTCTGGCTACTGGCTACTGGCTACTGGCTACTCCGCCTTCGACGCTTGCAGGACCGCAAAGCACAAGCTACGAGCTTAGAGACTATACCTTCGGCGCAGGCGGAACTACAAGCAACGAATCAACTACATATTCCTTGTTTGGAGCAAGCGGTGAGGTTGAATATAACAGCCTTACTTCTACCAATTATAGACTAGGCGGAGGTTTAAACTTTACAATTCTTGCAAATACACCTGCTGCTCCAACCTTTACAAACCCCGCTACCAACTACGACAGGCTTAAATTTGTAATAGACACTGGCGGAAATCCAACAGATACAGTTTATGCAATTGCAATTTCAACCGATAATTTTGCAGCAGACACTCGCTACATTCAGGATGATAACACAGTTGGAAGCGCACTTGGAGCCGAAGACTACCAAACTTATACAAATTGGGGCGGAGCAACCGGCGAGTTTGTACGGCAGCTTCAAAGAGGAACCACTTATTACATAAAAGCTAAAGCAAGGCAAGGAAACTACACCGAAAGCCCTTACAGCGCTGTTTCTTCGGCCACCACTTCAGACCCTTCTCTTACTTTTGGCCTTGATTCATCAACAATTTCCTTTTCAAATTTAAACGTGGGCAATTCTTATACAGACTCTGCCAAGCAAACTGTTTTAACAACTTCAACCAATGCTTACGGAGGCTATATAGTTTATGGCAAAGCAACACAAGCATTAACCAACGATGCTGCAACGGGCACAATCTCCAATTTTTCGGGCACAAACTCAATTCCCCTATCCTGGACCGGAGCAGGATTTGGGTATACAACTGATGATTCTGCACTTTCGGGAGGCACTGTCGACAGGTTTACAAACGGCGGTCCCAAATATGCAGGGTTTGTAACAAGCGGGAATGGGGACCCCGTTGCAGACCACACTGATGTTGTTGAAACATCTGCAATAAGTGACGAAGAATTTACAATTTCATATAGAGTTACAGCAACTACAACTACAAGGGCAGGGACTTACAGAAATACTTTGATGTACATTATTGTGCCGACTTTTTAAATTATGAAACTTAAAAATTTATTGCTGTCTTTAATCATATTTTCAATTTTCTTCTCTTCATATTACGTAACTAGGGTAAGCGCACAGAATATAGAACAAAATGATAATCAACGTATCAAATACTTACTTAATGTAACGCCTGCTATCGTAAGTTTTGAAATAATTCCAGGTAAAACAGAGTCAATTGATTTAACTGTAGAAAACTTTTTAGATCAGCCCATGGGTATTAGAACAAGTCTTGAGCCTTTTACCTACCCCGACCAAAGAGCCGATTATTTAAAAGGCTCACTACTTTTAAAGTGGGCAAATATTTCCCAAAATGAGTTTATAATTGATCCAAAAAGCAAGAAAGAAATAACGATTTCACTAAAGATTCCAAGCAACGCACCACTCGGCGGACAATACGGAGTTTTATTTCTTACCCCATTTTATTCCCAAACCGTAAATTCCGATATTCCAACTGTTCTTTCAAAAATCGGAGTTTTACTTATTGGAACTTACGGAAAAACAGATTTTGAGAAGCTTGAAAAAAATGTTTCTGTTTCGAGCTTTGAGTTACCAATTATTACAGATAAAAAGATAATTGAGGCTACTTTTAGAATTCATAACAGCTATTACAACCACTTTACCGGCAAACCTTTTATTTCAACATCAAGCGTTTTGGGCAAAGATAAAAAAGATTACGAGCTTGAAGAAAAAAATATTTTACCCAAAACCGACAGGCTCTGGCAGCAAAATCTTGAAATTGACCCTAAATTCCCTGTTGGTTTTTACAAAATTGACCTTAAGATTTCAATTGGAGAGGGAAACCAAATTACAAAAGATGCTTATTTCATTTATTTTTCAGGCAGCTCGTATTTAAAATACAGTCTTATTTTAGTATTATTGCTAATATTATTTATTTATAGAAAAAGGGTTAAAAAAGCAGTCAAAATCCTATTGACAAGCAGGTAAAAAGGTGAAACGATAATGTTAGTTTAATCATGACTAAGAGAGCATTTATTAAAAAATTCAACAAAAAGAACTTCCTAAAGGCTTTTTATCTATTTTTAATCATCACTTTAGTCGCTGCTACAACAAAATTTGGAGTACTACGTGCTAATGCAACTCTTATGGCAGCAGGGAAAATTGCTCTTTCCGATTCCCGACCTTCCCAAGCATCAACTACCTATACAGTTTCATTTACATCCGCAACAAACAGCGTTAAATGTTTTGTTATCATGTTTGCTGATTCAGTTTCAAATCTTGATGTGACAAACGGCGACGTAAATACGAGCCCGCCCGCAGGAATGACAACAACTAGCGCTGCCAAAGTTTCTGTATCCGGAGGCACACTTTCCGATGGAGACTGGACCCTCTATAATAGCGTAAATGGCGTACTTCAATACGAGTTTGCCACTGGCGATGCTCCCGATGGAAGCACTGTAACTATTACTACTAGCGGTATCACAAACCCATCTGCGGGAACTTTCTATGCAATTATTGCTACCTACTCCGGTCTTGCCGCGAATGATTGCTCAACAAATGTAGACACAACTAACTATATAGCCTTAGTTACAACGTCTGGAATTTCAGCTTCAGTTACAGTTGACCCAGCTCTTTCATTTTCTATTGCAGACTACGATTCTGCGGTAAACGGCGGCGACACGCCATCCGGGGACTTTGCTACGTCAACAAGCCTTCCTTTTGGAACAGTTGCGGCAAACGATTTCGCAGCTGATTCCCATACATTAACTGTTTCTACAAATGCAGATGCAGGCTACACCGTTTACACCAAATATACACAGGCATTAACCAACAGCAACAGCGACACTATTGCAGATACAACGGGAACTAATGCGTCTCCAGGCGCATTTTCGGGAAGCTCATCTGTTTCTGCTTTTGGATATATAATTGACGACTCAGATTATAGCCAGTTTACTTCAAATACTTGGGCTAAATTTACAACATCCAACTTAGCAATTGCAACGGCAAACGGCCCAGTTGACTCTGATGCAAATCATATTGAGTACAAAGTGCATATCTCAAACACGCAACAGCCTGGAACTTACACAACAACCATAGTCCATACGGCAACGCCTACTTTTTAAAATGCACAATGTTAGCCTTAAACGAAAACTACTGCTGCTCGTCCCTCTCTTTTTTCTAGCCTTCCTTATTTCCGCAGTATTAAAAGCACAAACTCCAAACCCCGGTCTAACTTTATTTCCTGTTAGCTTTGACTTGCTTGTAGGACAATCCGAAACCAAGGAGGGCGAAATTAACTTAAAAAACAATACCGGACAAAATGTAACAATTCAAACGACTGTCAGAAACTTTACGGCAACGGGCGAGGAAGGGCAAGTTGATATAACAGATGAGGAAACTCCGTTTTCCCTATCCGAGTGGATGACCATAACTCCTGAAAAACAGCAAGTAAAACAAGGAGAAACTGTTAAATTTGAATATAAAATTACTCCTCCTGAGAATGCTGAAGCCGGAGGCCATTTTGGTTCTGTTGTTTTTGCAACAGTGCCGGACGCAAATTTAGAAGGAAGCGGTGCCCTGTTATCTCAAGAAGTTGCAGCAATATTTTTAGTAAGGGTTCCCGGAGCCGTGGTTGAAAAAGCCTCCATTGAGACTTTTAAAACAGATAAAAACTTTTATGAATTTGGGCCGGTTGATTTTTCAATTCGTGTTAAAAATGAGGGTGGAGTGCATGTAAGGCCTGCCGGAGTTATAACAATTCAGAATATGTGGGGAGGAAAAGATGTTTTTGGCTTTGAAGGAAGGAATGTATTGCCAAATTCAATAAGACAAATGCCTGCAATTTGGACTTCAACTTGGCTAATTGGAAAATACGACGCCAATTTAGCGTTAACTTTTGGATCTAAAAACGAGCAGCTGTATGCAACTACAAGCTTCTGGGCATTCCCCTGGAGAGTCGGCTTAGTTGTGCTTGCAGTCTTAATAGTGTTGTTCCTCTTTAGAAAAAGACTTTATAGAGCCTTAAAGATAATCCTCAAAGGGAGCTAGAGTTTTTTGGAGAAAAGAATTCGTCCCGCAGAAGTCTGTATTACCCGGGAAACCACTACGTTTAATTCTCTTCCTAAATCCGAAGCTGCTTGTTCGACTACAATCATTGTTCCATCGTCCAAATACCCAACTCCTTGGGTTATGTCTTTGCCTTTATGTTGGATTTTAATATGTAGAGTTTCCCCCGGCACCGCAATAACCTTTAAAAGGTTTGCTAGAGTGTTTACGTTTATTGCCACTACTCCGTTTATACTTGCTTTCTTTTCCAAATTGTAATCACAGGTAATTAGCCTACCCTTATTTTGTTTTGCTGCCGATATTAGCCTCTCATCCACTTCCTTAAGACTATCAAGGCCTAAAGATTTCTCTTTTTCTGCAGAAAAAACTGTAAATTTTATTCCCCTTACTCTTTTAACTTTCTCAAGCAAAGCAAGGCCCTTTCTGCCCCTTTCTCTTTTAACCAAATCCTTAGAGTCTGCAATGTGCTTTAACTCCAAAAGTATGCTTTCCAAAACGACTAACTCACCGGTTAGAAGACCCAGATGAATAACATCAAAGATTCTGCCATCAATTATTGCCGATGTGTCCAAAAATATCGCGTTTTCTATTTTTTTAATCTCTTTTGGTCTTCTTGGACGAAAGGTAGGAATATGACTCATTGTTTTAGCAATTTCCTCAGCTAAGAGTCCTATCATTTTCGGGGAAAAGTGAATTCCCTGCGCAGGTATTTTTGCTTGTTTTTTATTATTTTTGTCTGCCATTTTATTTTAGATTCCCAACTATTTGAGAGATATTTCTGTAAGTTTTAGAACTTATAACTTTGCCGACTCCGATTTTTTTTGCCTCTTTTATTCTTTTATCCAAAAGTGGGGGTTGTCTTAGTTCTCCCAACAACCCTAGCTCCGAAATCGCAGCTATGTTACCCAATTTTACATCACGAAGCGAGGAAAAAACAGCAAGTGCAACGGCCAAGTCAGACGCCGTATCGTTTAATTTAAATCCTCCAGCTACATTTACAAAAATGTCGTATGTATCTAAGGGAAGCCTTGCGTGTTTTTGAAGTACTGCCAAAATTAACTCTAGCCGTCTATAGTCTATCCCGCTTGCAATTCTTCGAGGCATTGGAAGCTTAGAAAAAACTGCAAGGGCCTGAATTTCAACCAGAAAAGCTCTGCTACCCTCAAGCGTCACGGTAAGTATTGACCCTGCTGCGCCCTTATTTCCATTTGCAAAAAGCTCCTGTGGATTTTTAACCTCTACTAACCCCTGTTCTTGCATGCTGAAAATTCCGACTTCATCAATTGGCCCGAATCTGTTTTTGAGGCTCCTCAAAACTCTCGTTCCTGTAGTTTTCTCCCCCTCCAAAAATAAAACAGTGTCAACCATATGAGATAAAATCATAGGACCTGCTACCATTCCTTCTTTTGTAACGTGCCCTACTAATATAACGGGGGTATTCAAGGTTTTTGCAATTTTGATAAACTGGGCTGTTGCATATCTTATTTGTCCTACACTTCCAGAGAGCCCTTCCAGATTTTCTGACTGCATTGTCTGGATGGAGTCTATAATTACCAAGCTCGGAGAAAGTTCTGAAACAATGCCGGCGACTGAGTCGGTATCCGTTGTAGAAACAAGATAAAGCTTTGATGTCTTAAGACTTTTGGAAAGTCTTTCCGCCCGAAGTTTAATCTGCTGCTCCGACTCTTCTCCAGAAATGTATAAAATTGAACTTGACGAAGAAAGTTTTAGTGCAAGCTGTAAAAGAAGAGTTGACTTTCCAATTCCAGGATCTCCTGCTAAAAGTACGACACTTCCAGCAACAATTCCTCCGCCTAAAACTGTATCAATCTCGCTAAAAGTAGTTAAAATCCTATCTTTATAATCACGCTTAATATCATCAACGAGCCTTGGTCTGATTTCTTCTATGGTTTTAAGAATTGAAGATGGACTGGCCCCCAATTTTGAAGCCTGAATTTTAAATTCTTTTAGAGTGTTCCATAATCCGCATTCCGGACACTTTCCTAAAAACTTCGGGCTTGTCATTCCGCATTCTTGGCAGACAAAATTTGTTTGAGTTTTCATCTGTATCCTAATGGTTTTTCCTTAAGAACAGGTGACAATATCACCTTTCCGCTTCTGTCTACTTCCAAAACTGTTGCATCTATAAGTTGGCCTTCGGAAAATGTGACAGTTGGGGGAATTTTTTCCTTTTTTATAATTCCTTCGATTCCCTCCCCCAAGTTAAGAGTAAGTCTAGATGAAGAAACCCCTGTTATTGTCCCTTTGACCTTTTTATCCACTCCAAACTCTTTAAGTTTTTCCTCATAAGGATTTGCTTTAAGTCTTTTTATAGATAAATTCACCCTTTTTGCAACTTTTTCAATGCCTAAAACTATAGCTTCGATATTATTTCCAACCGTGTAGTCTTTAGGAACTTCTGAAAGCTGATCCCATGAAATTTCTGATAAATGGACAAATCCTTCAAGGCTTTCGTTAAGTACTGCAAAAATTCCAAAAGGCGCAATTGAGTTAATTTTAACAACTACTTTGTCCCCTCTTTTATAATTTTTAGTGGATTTTTCAAATTCAACGTTGTCAATTGCAGCTTTTTGGGAAAAAATTATTTTTCTTAGCGGCCGGGACAGTTCTATAACGGAGACTTTTATGGCTTTTCCTGCTAAGTTCTCATTCTGAGGCAAAAGTGAAACTTGTGAATTGGGCAAAAAGCCGGATGCGCCATCAGCGGTTGTAACAAGAAAGCCGCCTTTTGTGCTTGCATCAATTACGGCAGTTATTTTCTCCTTGCTTTTTTGCAAATCCTCAAGCTTTTCCCACATTTTTCCCTCGTTAAAACGCCGTAGAGAAACTACTGTATTTCCGTATTCGGATTCAGGATTTAATACCTGCACATCTACTTTATCTTCTACTTTGAGGCTATCGAGAAGGCTTTTTAGTATTCTTTTGTCTTTCTCAAGAACAACTGCCGGGCTTTTTGAGCCAATATCAACAAGGATTTCGGAAGAGGTTAGTTTTGTGATTGAACCTTGCAGAATCTCGCCCTTTTTTGGACTTACAAAGCTAGATTTGGAGGAAGCCATCAGCTCCGCCATTGTTTTAGCTTGCCCCGGTTTAGACGTTTGAGGTTTACCTTGAACTTTGAACTTTGAACTTTGAACTGTTCTCGCCACTCATTAATACTTCCTTTCGTTGTAGATTAACCTAGTATACCACTTAGCTATTGCGTCGGCAATGCTCTGTTTGTATAATCCGACCATGGCAGCAAGGTTAGAAAGAATAACTCAACCACCTGCTCCAAATCCAGAAATTCCTCATTACGAAGGAGGATACATAGCCCTAGATTCAATAAATGTTCTCAGTCAACCAAGACAAACATTCGAAGACATAGATGTTTTAGCTCAAGATATCGCTATCCACAATGTTTTAAATCCTCTAAATGTTGTCGAATTAAATAAAGCACAAAGCCAAAAATATTTAAATGCGATAAATAGTATTTGGGAAACAGATTACAAAATCGATGACCTTACGCCAAATCATAACGGTGACGAAACTTATTATATTTTAGTTGCGGGAGAAAGAAGGCTTAGAGCTTTTAGATACATAGCGCAACATTATGAAGAATTCGAAACCGAATTTGCCCGTCGGCTTGGACAGGAGAGAAGAGTAGAAGTAAGAATTATGCGAAATTTTGAGTCATGGGAAGCAATTGAGGTTCAGGCTTCTGAAAACACCCACATGAGAGTCCCACCAGATGATGAGGCGATGTTTTACGACAGGCTTTTTGCGGCAAGAAAATCCAAAGATCCAGAATTAACAATTGCTAAATTTGCCAGAAGAGTTGGAAGAAGCGCAGACGCAATCTCCACTGCATTAAGATTCGCTAAGCTGCCGAAAGATATAAGAAAATATGTCAAACAAGGTGATATAACATACGGTGCTGCTGTTGAAATACAGCGTTTAAGAGAAGGCTTAAATCTGCCGGATGAAGATCTTACTTACTGGGTGGCCAGGGCATCAGTTCATAAAAGAGTTGACGATTTTAGAAAAATTGTTTCAGCAACCATAGCGGAAAGAGGTTCAGACCAAACAGTATTAGGAATATTCACAGATGCGCAGGAAGAAGATATGATGAGAGCTCGCATAAGGCAAACGGCCGCAAGGGAATTTGTACATGGCGCCTGGGGACATATTAGATACATGGATAAAACCCGAAGACTTCTTGAGGAGGGAAGGCTTAGAAAAAAAGACTCCCAATATTCGCTAAGGAGTCCTCTGCGTATATTTGAACAGCACTTGAGGCAACTTGAGTTAATTATGCCTTTTTTGGCAGAACTGCAATCAGAAGCCGAACGCAAACGGGCCCAAAATGCGATAGAAAGCGGCCGAAACATTCTCTCAAAACTTATTCCAGATACTCCTGATGATCCTGCTCTTCCTGAGAAAGCGGTTGTTTTCCAATCACACGGGGAAACAGAAAAACTGTTGTAAGTTTAAATCCTAAAGTATATAATTTCCAAATGTCAAAAATAAAGGCTATAGCCGAAGAAAAAGAGTGGGATAAGTATTGGACCAAGAAAAAGACAATAAGCCAAGCGATTTATAGGACTTTTGCCTCAGTTTATAGAACCTTAATTATCAAAAGGGCTCTAAATTACTTTATTAAGAAGGAATTTGGAAAGGGAGCTAAACTTCTTCATGCAGGATCCGGAGCTGGACAAGTAGACACGGATCTTATAAAAGATTACGACATAACGGCTTTAGATATCTCCAGAGAAGCTTTAAAGCTTTACAAAAAATATAACGGCGAGTCTGTAAAAACTCTTAAAGCAAGTGTCTTTGACATTCCACTTTTTAATAAAAGCGTTGACGGAATTTATAATTTAGGCGTACATGAACATTTTAGTGGAGCTGAAAATCTGCGCATACTTAAGGAGTACAAAAGAATCTTAAAAGACGATGGAAAAATTGTGCTTTTTTGGCCACCTAAATATGGGGTTTCGGTATTATTTTTAAATACGTTGCATTTTATTTTAAACGACATTTTGAGGAGAAAAATAAATCTACATCCCCGCGAGATTTCATTAATTGAAAGCAAGAAACAGGTTAAAAGCCTTTTAAAAGAAGCGGGTTTTAAGCTCGAAAAATTCTACTTTGGCCCGGCTGATTTGTTTACCCAGTGTGTAACGATTGCTAAAAAGAAGTTATAAAAGTCTCGCAAAAGCCTCTTTCCCCCATTTGTTCAACTGCAAAATCTGAAATTTTTATATCTATTGGAAAAGGTTTTAATTTGTATGATGCGCAAACTTTATCATTGTAAATACGTATGCTTTCTCCACCATCTACTAAACGTGGGATGGTTACGTGTTTCTCTTCATCGGTTATTGGGCCACAAATATAGTCATAAGCGATAATATTGCTTGAATTCAAAGGAACAATAGTATTATCACAGCCTTCAAAACGGACGTTTTGGAAGCTGTAGTTTCCATAATTTATAACTTCAGTTATAGCGCTAAGATTTTCATAATTTAAACTTTTGCTGTAAAAAATGTGTCTTTTAAAAACCTCGTGTGATTGTGGTGAGTAAATTGTCACATCTTCACCTTTTTCCTTTGCAAGAGAAATATATTTGGAAAGAATTCTTTCATTAAAATCGTTGTGCCCTAAAAGAGGAAACTGGTAAAAATAAACGTTTAAGAAATTAAATAAGTACAGCAGGTACAGCGTACCTACAATAAATATCGAGGATAAATATAGCTTTCTCTGCCTGAAAAAAACTAAAAACTCAAAAATTCCAATACCAATTATAATGGGAAGCAGGGCTAACATAAGGCTAATGTGGGGAACAAAGTTATATACTTCTTCCCTATAAACAAGATGTGGAAGCACCCCGACCAAAAGAAGTGAAACTAAAAGGTAAAAAAGCTTTCTGTTTTTAGTGAATATAAAAAGTGTTCCTAAAATAAGAAATGGTAAATCAATAATATATAAAAATCCATGCCTCATGTTTGCAAAAAAGCCGTCCCCTCTTATAAATAAATAGTTAAATGAAAAAGAATCAATTAATTTATTTGTGAGTATTTGTACAAAAACAGTATATTTATTTTCAAAAAGAGACTTAAGCGGACTTGTAATGGTTATTTGTCTTAAAGAATTAACTTCCTCTGAAATAACTTTTGAATTAATATTAATTAAGCTTTCTGCTCTTTCCCCACCATGAGAGACAAGTACAAACACTAAAAGTAAAACAAAACACGCAGCCAAAACAGTTAAATACGATCTTGTATATTTCTTTTTATTTAAAAGGTAGGCAAAATAAACTACAAGAATTGCAAACGGCAAAAAGCTTACTTTTGTACCAATATATGAATAAAAGGCAAGAAATAGAACCGGAATTGATAAAAGAATTGTCCTCCCTTTTAAAACAAGTAGCAAATAGAAGGATAGAAGAAAAAGGAATGAAGAAAGTGAAACCTCGTATGCTGTTCTTCCGACAAAAATAAACCATGGATTTATTGCTGCGACAAAAGCAGCAAGCAATGCTGCTTTTTGGCTCCAAATTCTTTTAGTAATAAGATAAATTAAAATTACCGAGCAGACGCTTAAGGCTGCAAATGGAAGCCTAACTGTTAACAAAGTGAGCTCAAAAAGGCCGACAAAAGGGGCAAGTATAAAGTATGGGAGCTCCGCTTGTGGAGTTGTAAAAGGCGGGTAATTAAAGAAAAAGATAGAAAGAGGATTCCAGGTTTGAGTTAAATCTGTCCAATACAAGCTCATAACCTTGGCATTGAGAACATAAGTTAGCTCATCAAGAGATATTGCAACGGGTATTCTATCCAGCCACAAAAATCGTAGGATTGAGGCTAAAATAACTATTAGGATTAGAAATAAATTCTCTTTAATTAACATTTGCAGGTTCACTACAATCAATATAGCAAATTTAATGATAGATTTCCTGAAAGCCCTAAGAGGATGCTGAAACAATAGCTTTAACTTGATTATGAAGATCTCTTTTTAATTTTTCAAAGAAGTTATTAAATGTTGGGTTTGTCTTTCTCTTGTCTGCAATTTTTTCCAGTTGGTTAATTATTGTTGAGTGATCTCTACCTCCCAACGCTTGCCCTATTTTTCTTAAAATAACCTCCGGGTGAAGGTGAATTAATGATGAGGCGATTCCTCTATCTTCTACAAGCTTTGCGTCCTTATCTTTCCCTTGAAAGTCTTGGACGCTTCTTCCTGTTTGTGAGGCTACGAAATTAAGTACAAGGTCAATATATTTTAAAGGTGGTATTTTTGAAACAGTTTCAGTAAAGTCTTCGGGATTCTCCCATATTACCTGCTCTTCGTGAGAAGTAGGTTTCTTTACTAAGATGTCTCTTAATTTTTCTATGGCGGCTTTTTGGATTTGTCTTACTCTCTCTCCTGTAACCCCTAATTCAACTGCAACTTCCGTAAGTTTTTTCACAGGCTCTCCGTATAGTCCAAAACTCTGTACTAAAACCCTTGCCTGCCTTTCGGTTAGGTTTTCCAACGCCGAGAATAACTCTTCCCTTTCAGCCGCAGCCATACCATCTCTTTCAGTATTTGTATTTTCATCTGGCAATAAGTCTGCTAAGGAAATATTAGTCTCTCCATCTTCATTCTTTAAGGGTGCGTTTAAACTGATTTCTCCGTATCCTTGAGACAATAAAAATCCGATTTCTGCTTCATCTTCCTTATAGCCTAATTCCATAAGCCTAGGCACAATTTCCTTAGCAGAAATTTCTCCTACGCCCTTGCTATATAATTCTTCTCTTAATCTTCTTGCTTCCCCAGAAGCCTTATATACTTTTCTCGGAAGTCCGGTTAAATCTCCTGCGTTTTTATACATTGCCAGTCTTATTCTTTGTTCTATTACCAAATTAGCTAAAGTAGAAAATCTAAATCCTTTTTTATAATCAAACTCTTCGACTGCAATTTGAAGGCCAACACTACCTTCTTGTACTCTATCCATATACGTTAAGCCTCTTTTCTTACTTGCAATTGTTGACAGAAGCCTAATATTCCCGTAAAAAATTACATCGGCCATGCTTGTGCTTGCCATAAATAAATTCCTAAACCTTTCTTGATCTTGTGGAGCTATGAGTGCATTAAATTCTGAATTTGCAGCAACAAGTTCTACAGTCCTTTTTCTTTCTTCAGCTTGAACCTGAGAATCTTTACTAGCTAGCTCTGTTGGTTTTCTTTCTTCCCAAATTTTGTAGGCTAAGGTGGTTTGATCGTATGTCAAAACAGGATACTGTCTTACGTCTCTACTAAAAATCTTTTCTGAATTTAGTTCAGTAAGATTTTCCAGATATGCTGGCAAGGTGAAAGTAGTATCAGCAATTTGTCTATCAGTTTCTATCATATAGTGGATTACTAGCGGATTAGGCTCTGCTTGAAGCAGGCTTTGCGCTGAAAATTATTTCAGCAAATTCAAGCTCATCTCTTCTGGCCTGTCTTTGATCGGGAGAAAGTCGAGCTCTGGAACTTGTTTCTTCAATAATTGCTCTTCTTTCCTCAATCGCCCCTTGTGGCAAGTCACTGGGTAAAACTAATTTTCTTGGTAAAACAAAATCTTTTTCTAACATAAAGAGCTCAAATTATAGCTTAAAAAGCTATTGTAGTCAAGATTATAAAACCCTATCAAACCACAAAAAAAGCTGGCCTTGACCCATTGTCCCGGGAAATCCCAGTATCGTAGGCGCTGAAGCGTTTCACTTCTCTGTTCGGAATGGGAAGAGGTGTTGCCACTTCGCTAAAAAAACCAGCAAAATTTTCGAAATCTTAAATGTGACTCCTTAAAAGGTGAAGAGAAATAAAAGTCCTAAATCTATATTAAAACCATTAGTACGGGTTGGCTAAAAGCCTCACAGCTCTTACACCGCCCGCCTATCAACCTGGTAGTCTACCAGGGGCTTCCGCAATCTTGCGACTGCACGAGATCTAATCTTGAAGACCGCTTCCCACTTAGATGCTTTCAGCGGTTATCGGTTGGGAATCTAGCTACTCAGCGATGCTCTTTTTCAGAAACAACTGACACACCAGGGATTCCCTCATCCCAGTCCTCTCGTACTAGGGACGAAACTTCTCAAATCTCAACGATTGTACAGGATAGAGACCGAACTGTCTTACGACGTTCTGAACCCAGCTCGCGTACCGCTTTAACGGGCGAACAGCCCGACCCTTGGGACCTTCTCCAGCCCCAGGATGCGATGAGCCGACATCGCGACTTGTTACCAAGTGCATTGACTATACCTTCATCCTACACATCAAATTCGTAGGAGCTAGTCTTTTATAGAAGTTATAGATTTTATTCTTTCGAACAAGAACTTCTATCCGTATTCGTTTGAAACCAAACACGAGTCGATACGGGTCATGAGCAAAAATTAATTTGCGTCGAATGATTCCCTCGGTATTGACCAATAAGTGTTCAAATTTATTGGCGTCCACCGATTTTAACTAGTTGATTTTATATCTCACGCGTTCTCTAAACGCTTGTGTGAAATATCCAGGCACATGAAATCAATTTCATGGGCGCCCCAATGTTTGTTAAGGTGCCAAACCGCATCGTCGCTGTGGACGCTTGGATGCGATCAGCCTGTTATCCCCGGGGTA